>Ga0228624_1000089_pt1 | contig 56393 bp, 53 predicted proteins | sample 29DmetaG_FD_182744 | JGI IMG/M metagenome (GOLD analysis project Ga0228624, IMG submission 182744) | Seawater microbial communities from Monterey Bay, California, United States - 29D | ecosystem: Environmental > Aquatic > Marine > Coastal | place: USA: California | collected 2016-10-10 | reverse complement strand
TCTTTATAGCGCGTAAAGACTCCAAGGCTACTGTATCTTTCGCTTTCATCGCAGCCTTAAGCTGCTCGTTAACATTTTCTTGTAAGCTCATATTAATCTACGTTATCGTGTAAAAATGAATTATTAATTCTTATTTGGACTTCATTTTGGCTGTCAACACTCAGCGAAGTACGAGAAGCTGCGCCACCATTGTCTGGTTCGCTCAATTCAACTTCTTGACGCTTATAAGCAGGCTCACGCTCCAAGTCCTCAACCCTAGTATTTTGGTTAAAGCGATAGTTAAATTGCTTAAGTTTTTCCTTACGTTCCGCTGTCCTGCTAGCCAAGCCCTCGGCTATGGTGCCATCTACAGGAGAAAAGGATTTTTCTTCTGTTAGAGGGGCCTCTATTGAGGCAGATGTAGGCTTACGCATCACAGGTGTTGGTGCTGGCTCCTCGTCCATTTCCAAAACAAAACGTGTCACCTCTTCCTTTGCACTTGCCACTTGTGGCGCAGGCTCCTCGGCATCCAAATGAAATAAAACAGCAGGCTCATTTTCTTGTGAAACACCTGCTGCTTGCAAAGGCTGATCGATTGGTGATACTACTTCAGGTGCTGGCACAACTTCTTCCGCATCAACAACTTCAATCTCATTAACCGCTGGAGTCACATCATGAATTGTGAACGTTGTAGGCTGTGATACAACAGCTTCAACAGGCGCCGTTACTTCTTCAAACGAAACGTCCAAATCACGCAACAACGCTGTGGTTGGTATGATGCTTTCAACGGCTGCTGAAGCAGGTGTTGCTTCATGCGTAGCCTCAGTTTCAAATAATGGAATTTGTCCTACTGACAAATCGTGAGTTACTTTCTGTTCATCCCCAAGTGAGTGAATGATTTTTTGAGGATCGGCGTGTACAATTTCTTGCTGCATATCTGGTGCAAAACCAGTGGCTATGATGGTAACCGAAATGGCGTTATCAAGCGTTTCATCCTCGCCTATACCCATAATAATATTGGTACTATTACCCGCCTCTTTTTGAATGTATTCATTTATGGCGCTAATCTCATCAATGGTCACCTCATCACTGCCAGAAACAATAAGAAGCAATACATTTTTAGCACCCAATATTTTGTTGTCATTTAGTAGTGGAGAGTCCAAGGCTTGCACTATAGCCTCGTTTGCACGTTGACTGCCAGAAGCAACACCAGAGCCCATAATGGCTGTCCCACTATTTGCTAAAACGGTTTTAGCGTCTCTAAGGTCAATGTTTTGTGTGTAGTGGTTGGTAATTACTTCTGCTATACCCCTAGACGCATTTGCCAGTACCTCATCGGCCTTGGCAAACCCTTGCTTAAAGCCCAAATCGCCATAAACCTCGCGCAGTTTGTTGTTGTTGATCACAATAAGTGAATCGACATGTTTACGTAAGTTATTTAACCCTTGTTGGGCTTGCTCGTTGCGAAGCTTTCCTTCAAATTGAAAAGGCATGGTCACAATGCCAACGGTCAGCACACCCAACTCTTGTGCCAGCTTTGCAATTACAGGTGCTGCGCCAGTACCCGTACCACCACCCATTCCAGCAGTGATAAAAATCATCTTAGTGTTTACGCTAAGCATGTCTGAAATTTGATCCAAGCTTTCAACAGCAGACTGTGCTCCCACTTCAGGATCAGCACCTGCCCCAAGCCCTTCAGTTAGCGAAACCCCCAGCTGAACCTTGTTGGGAATCGGGCTATTCTCAAGTGCTTGAGCGTCTGTATTGCACACTACAAAATCAACACCGTTGATTCCTTGTTTGTACATATAGTTAAGGGCATTGCTGCCGCCGCCGCCAACGCCTATAACCTTAATGACATTGCTCCTGTTCTTGGGTAAATCGAATGTTATGTTGTCAAATGTTTCCATAGATAAAAGTTTATTCTGCGCTTTCTAAAAATATTTTTAACCTTTCTGTAAATCGATCAATAACTGACGTCCGCTTTTGGGGTTTCTCAGGGGGATTTTCATCTCCGCCGTCGGTTTCGTCTGTTGTTGTGCTAGTCTCTGCATCAAGTGACGCCAATTGCGTTTCTGCGGCATTCATGACCAATCCAACTGCTGTTGCAAAAAGCGGACTTGCAGTTGCCTTGTCCGTATCACCTGCCAAATGTTCGTTGGGATAGCCAATACGTGTATCCATGCCTGTGATATATTCCACCAATTGCTTGAGGTGTTTGAGTTGACTTCCACCACCAGTAAGGACAATGCCCGCAATTAGTTTCTTCTTCTGCTCCTCGTGTCCGTAATTCTTGATTTCAGCATAGACCTGCTCAATAATTTCTGTAACACGAGCATGAATAATTTTAGACAAGTTTTTGAGTGTGATTTCTTTGGGATCTCTGCCACGTAATCCAGGGATAGAAACAATCTCATTGTCTTTATTTTCGCCTGGCCATGCAGACCCAAACTTAATCTTAAGCAGCTCCGCCTGCTTTTCAATAATGGAACAGCCCTCTTTTATATCTTCTGTTATGACATTACCACCAAACGGAATAACAGCGGTGTGCCTAATAATTCCATCTTTAAATATGGCCAAATCCGTAGTACCGCCACCAATGTCAATCAGGGCTACGCCAGCCTCTTTTTCTTCTTGGCTTAATACTGCATCTGCCGAAGCTAATGGCTCCAGTGTAATGCCACCAAAGTCGAGTCCTGCAGACTTTACACAACGAGCAATATTACGAATGGAAGATACTTGACCTACTACAACGTGAAAGTTAGCCTCTAACCTACCGCCATACATACCAATGGGCTCCTTGATTTCGGCTTGTCCATCCACTTTATACTCTTGTGGAAGTACGTGAATAATCTCCTCGCCTGGAAGCATGACAAGTTTAAATACCTGATTCTTTAGACGTTCTATGTCTGCCTCATCAATTACCTCATCTGCATTCGTACGGGTGATATAATCGCTGTGGTGCAAACTGCGAATATGTTGCCCTGCTATTCCCACTACTACACTGGTGATTTTCTTGCCAGAAATGGCTTCTGCTTCTTGTGCAGCCGCCTGTATGGATTGAATGGTCTGGGTTATGTTATTTACGACACCTCGGTGTACGCCTTGACTTTTAGATTTTCCGACCCCAACTATCTCGAGTTTTCCGTACTCATTTTTGGTGCCTAACATGGCCACTATTTTAGTGGTTCCAATATCTAATCCAACTGCTAATTGTTCTTGTTCCATATCAAATTATTTTGAACAAACTACTTGTCCGTGAAACGAAAGATTTACTGTTTTATAAGTTTTTAATACTGTGCTGTCCTGCATTTTTGCATAGAAAGCTTTGTAATTTTTAATTTTTTCATGCAGTTGATCGGGTGTGCCAAGAACAATGGAATACTCTTGGTGACGAGGCTCAACAATTAAGCCCTCGGATATCCACTCATAAGCAACAATGTGGTCAGCCATAAAGCTGTCTTTTGACATTTGTCGAACTACATCAACTAGCGCATGGCGCTGCTCCAAAGTGGGGTTACCGTAAACAAACGGTACTTGAACCGATTTAAAAGCAGACAACGGGAAGGGTTCTCCGCGATTATCTACATAATAACTACTATCACTCTGTATGCGCACTATTGGTATTTTGGTTGTAACGTGAACGCCTACGCCTCCATCAACAGAAACATAGCTCTGGGCATCTTCAACCCAAGCGTTTTGGTTAAGTGTTTGTTCAATGTTTCTCAAATTTAGACCACTTTTAAAAGCAGACACACTATCGCTTAAAGCAAGTGTCAACAATTTATTAACGGAGTCTTTTGACATCCAAATTGGACGGTTATCTTCCCAAGAAACATACTGCAAGGTCACTGCGCGTTTTTGATTGCGCTGGTGCATAACTACGCCAAGAATAACCGTAAGCACAAACAACGATATGGAAATAATCATCTTATGCATCCTGTTGGTTTTTAAGTATTTGCATGACTGCTGGCACTTCAAAAGCAATGTCTCCAGCGCCCATTATAGCGACAACCGTAGCCGAAGATTTCGCTATCATTTCTGGCAGCATTCCCTTGTTTACCAACTGGGTTGCACCATGATCAGCATCTATCAATAATGCACTTGTAATACCCTCCATCGGCAGCTCGCGAGCAGGGTAAATGTCCAAAAGCAACACCTGATCAAAGCGTGCAAGGGCCTGTTTAAACCCTGCTGCGAAGTCTCGTGTGCGCGAAAACAAATGCGGCTGGAACACACCTAGCTTGATTTGATCGGGATAAAAGGCTTCGAGCGCATCGGCTACAGCATTTATTTCTGTTGGGTGGTGAGCGTAATCATCAACCACTACTTTAGGCGCAGTTAGCCTGATGCTAAACCTGCGATCAACCCCCTTAAACGTTGATAATCCCACTTTGAGTTGGGTGGGTTCACAGCCTGCCTCCAATGCCAATGCCAATGCAGCAGCTGCGTTCATCACATTGTGCGCTCCTGGGTAGGGCAAGGCAATATTAGAAATACGAACCGTTGGCGTAACAAAATCAAATACATAGCTGCCTTCGGCTATGCGCAAATTATGTACGCTATGTGTACCTACCTCTATACCAAAAGTATTGCCTTCAACGGCTAAGCCATTGGCAATAAAGCGCTTTTCAGCAGGTACTTTCTGTGCAAAATCATCAAAGGTTTTGGATAGTTCGCTTGCAGTACCATAAATATCCAAATGATCCGCATCCATTGAAGTCAAGGCTAAGGCTGTGGGGTTCAAATGCATAAAAGATCTGTCAAATTCATCGGCTTCTACCACCATAAAATCATCGCCTTCAAGTAAGAAATTGCTATCAATATTGGCAGCAATGCCTCCTAAAAATGCTGTAATCTTTTTACCACATGAGCGCAGCAAATGCGTAAGCAATGCAGAAGTTGTTGTTTTTCCATGAGTACCTGCCACTGCCAAGCAAGGCATGGTGTGGCTAATCTCCCCGATCACTGCTGCTCGTTTTTCTAGCACAAAACCTTTGTCCTTAAAATATGTGAGCAATGGCGAATTAGCAGGGATGGCTGGAGTGTAAACAACCTTAGTGTTTTTGGGGTCTCTAAACAATGTTGGAATAGCAGTTGGTGCATCCACATCACTAATATGCGCACCTAGAGACACTAGCCTTTGAGTAAGTGGTGTAAGTACACGATCATAGCCCGCCACAGCATGTCCTTGGGACAAGAAGTACTGCGCCACGCCCGACATTCCTATGCCGCCAATACCCACAAAAAATATTGCTGCTTTATTCATGGGTAAGAAGTTTGGTTAGCCTGCTCATAATTTCTTTGGTTGCAGCTGGATGTGCAAAGCCTTTGATGTTTTTGCCAAGTTTAGCACGCAAAGCCGCATCCGTAATCAAAGACCTAAGTCCTTTCCAAAACTGTGTGTCTGCATCACGCTCCGCTACCAACAAGGCCGCCTCTTTATCGGCTAATGCTTGCGCATTTTTTTCTTGATGATTTTCAGCAACATTGGGCGAAGGAATAAAGAGGGTTGGTTTGCCCATAAGGCAGAGTTCTGAAATGGCCAATGCTCCTGCCCTGGATACCACTATATCTGCCAAAGCATAAGCCGCAGGCATATGATCAATAAATGGCATCACATGAATGTTGGCTGATGCATAGTGTTGATATTCTTCAGCGTACAAATGTCCACATTGCCATATAAGCTGAATGTTGAGTTGTTGTATATCATCCAAGTGTTGATGGACAAGTTGGTTTATTCTTCTTGCGCCCAAACTTCCACCCAATACCATGAGGGTTTGTTGGTCTGCTGCAACACCTAGAATTTCAGCAGCAGCGGCCTTACTTAGGTTTTGCTTTAAGGCAGCTCTAACGGGATTTCCCGTCACCACAATTTTACTTTTTGGGAAAAACTTACTTGCAGCCTCACTTCCCAAACAAATAACATCGACACGTGAGGCGAGCTGTTTGTTTGTAATGCCCGGAAATGCATTTTGTTCTTGAATTAGCGAAGGCGTTTTGAACATGGACGCCACAAAAAGCAAAGGTCCACTGGCAAAGCCACCAGTACCTATAACTACAGAAGGGCGGAAACGCAAAACAATCGCCAAAGACTGTAGTAAACTCCATACGAGCTTCATGGGAAACAAGATATTCCGCAGCATATTTTTTCTGTCAAATCCAGAAATCCACAACCCTTTGATTTGATAACCTGCCTTAGGAACACGTTGCATTTCCATGCGGTTGCTTGCCCCAACGAATAGTATAGCTGCTTGTGGGTATTGCGCTTTAAAGGCATCTGCAATAGCCAAGGCTGGGAAAATATGCCCCCCTGTTCCACCACCAGAAATAATCAATCTAGGCTTCATGGCTTAATTCGGCTAAAGGGTTAGACATATTCGCGTTTGTAGTAGTGGGCTGGTTTGCACTTACGCTTAAAACAACACCAAGCGCCAAAAAGGTCATCCACAAAGAGGTACCACCACTACTTATGAGTGGCAAAGGCTGCCCCGTAACAGGGAGTAATGCTACAGCCACGCCCATATTGATAAAGGCTTGTGTGACTATGGGCAATCCCATAGCCAAGATAAGCAGCTTACCAAAGAAGCTTTCAGATTTGTTTGCATTAATTAAAATTCGGAACAGTAACAACATAAATAAGAACAACAAGGATATGGCACCTAGCATCCCATATTCTTCCGCAATGATGGCATAGATAAAATCGGAAGTACTCTGTGGCAGTGCATTCTTCATCATACTCTTTCCTGCGCCAATGCCTACATAACCTCCAACGGCTACTGCTGCTTTGGCACGTTCAATTTGATAGTCGGTATTGTCATCCCCTTGACCGGTAAAACTCTCCACACGGCTCATCCACGTATCTACGCGGTTTGGAAAGGCATCTGGATAAGCTTTTGCAAGAAGAATAAAGAGTGTCAAGAAAAGAACCGCAGCTCCAAGCAACGCGGTGAGATATTTTAAAGGATAGCCTCCTAAAAATGCCACAACCGTTACCATAAACAATATCAGTAAGGCAGTTGAAAGGTTTGCGGGTAAAATCAACCCAACAACCAGCAAAACTGGAACCCAAAAAGGCAAAAAGCTTTCAGTAAATCCAATTTTATCTTCTTTTTTATTGGCAAAATAATCTGCTGCATAAGCCAATAAAACCACCATGGCTAAGGTGGAAGTCTGGAATGACATGCCTATAACTGGAATGTTAAGCCACCGGCTGGCATTAGCACCGTCTATGGTAGTGCCTTGAAAAGCTGTGAGTAGCAACAAAACAACTACTACGGGAATACCCAATTTAGCCAAACCAGAAAAATATTTAAATGGAATAAGGTGAACGGCATACATGATGACCCAGCCCACACAAACAATAGCAACGTGCTTTAATAAATATCCAAATACAGAACCAGAACCCACTACATAGACCAAGTTTGAACTTGCGCTATATACAGGAAGAAAAGAAAAAATAGATAGTAACACCACTATTCCCCAAATAGATTTATCTCCCAATAAGTACTGACTGATTTTCACGTTTATAATTTTCTTACTGCTCCTTTAAATTGATTTCCTCTGTCTTCATAGTTTTCAAATAAGTCAAAGCTTGCGCAGGCAGGCGACAACAAGACCGCATCTCCATGGGTAGACAAGTCGTAAGAAGCCTTGACAGCATCATTCATGTTTTTTGCCTCTACAAGTACCTTAACCACAGGGGAGAAAATGTCAATTATTTTCTGGTTGTCCACGCCTAAACAAATGATGGCTTTTACTTTTTCATGTACCAATGGCAACAGGCTTGAGTAGTCATTGCCCTTGTCAACACCTCCAACAATCCAGATGGTTGGTTTGGACATGCTTTCAAGCGCATAAAAAGTAGCATTAACATTGGTTGCTTTTGAATCATTGATATAGGCTACATTGAGGATGTTCACCACATGCTCCAAACGGTGGGCTGCACCTTGAAAGGTTTGAAGACTAGCCTGAATATCTTGATTACTCAATTGGAATAATTGCGCAATGGTGGCTGCTGCCATGGCATTTTTGGCATTATGCCGGCCAAGCAAAGAAGGGTTATCAATTGTAAACATAGCGTTGTTGTTAGCGTTATTATAAGGGTACTGCTGAGCTTTAATATTAAATTGAGCGATACCCGCAGTAATGTTTTCATCATCTGCCTCATAGAGGAAATGATCTTCTTCTGTCTGGTTTTTTGTGATATTAAACTTGGTAGCGCAGTAGTCTTTAAAAGAGTTTTCATAACGATCCAAGTGATCTGGACTTAAATTTGTAATGACCGCAATATGAGGGTGGAATTTTTTGATATGCTCAAGCTGAAAACTGCTTATTTCCAAAACATAAACATCGTGCTTGTCTTGCAAAAGTGCTTGAGCAAAACTATTGCCAATATTCCCTGCCAAGCCAGCATCAATTCCGCTATCAGAAAGCAAGTGATGCGTGAGCATTGCTGTGGTTGTTTTGCCATTGCTCCCCGTAATACCTATTAACGTAGCGTCGGTGTAACTACTCGCAAATTCAATTTCAGAAACCATAGGGATTTTAGCAGCTTCAATGTCCTTAATTACAGCAACCGTATTGGGAATGCCTGGACTTTTAACCACAAGTTCGGCTTTAAGAATTTCGCGCATATTATGACCGCCCTCTTCAAAGCGAACACCATTGGTTTCAAATGCTTTCTTAGCCGCAGCAGTAAGCATACCAGCATCAGAAACAAAAACATCCCAATTGTTGTGTTTTGCCAAGGCTGCAGCCCCAATTCCACTCTCTCCACCACCAAGTACGACTAGCTTCTTCATTATCTGATTTTGAGGGTTACAAGGCTAATAATGGCCAACATAATGGCAATAATCCAGAAGCGACTCACGATTTTACTTTCGTGATATCCAAGTTTTTGATAGTGGTGATGCAGCGGAGCCATCTTAAAGATGCGCTTACCAACACCTTGCCTTTTTTTGGTGTATTTGAAATAGGATACTTGAAGTATTACAGAAAGATTTTCGATCAAAAAGACCCCACACAAGACAGGAATAAGCAACTCTTTACGAACAATAAGTGCCAATACGGCGATAACACCTCCAATGGTCAAGCTTCCGGTGTCGCCCATAAACACTTGAGCAGGGAATGCATTGTACCACAAAAATCCAACGAGCGCTCCTACAAAGGCTGCCACAAATACTACAACCTCACTTACTTCAGGAATGTACATGACGTTGAGGTAGTCGGCAAAAATAATATTCCCCGAAACCCACGCAAAAAGCCCAAGGGTGAGCACCGCAATAGAAGCCGTTCCAGCTGCAAGACCATCTATACCATCCGTAAGGTTTGCCCCATTGGACACAGCAGTTACTATAAAAATTACTGCTGGAATAAAAATCAGCCAGGCGTAGTCTTTTGCGCCATCTCCTGCCCAAGATATAATATCACTGTAATCAAACTCGTTATTTTTCAGCAGCGGAATGGTTGTTTTTGTAGATTTTTCTTCTTGCAAAAAGCTTTCGCCATCAAAAGTTTGTTGCTTAATGGTTACTCCAGGATGGAAGTATAACGTAGCCCCTACAATCAGTCCAAGTGTAACTTGTCCAACAATCTTAAAGCGCCCTTTTAAACCCTCTTTGTCTTTTCGCTTGATCTTAAGGTAGTCATCCGCTAAACCTATAATTCCCATCCATACAGTGGTAACAATTAGTAGTATGATGTAAATATTATCAAGTTTCGTGAGTAGCAAAACAGGGATAAGTGTACCAAAAATGATCATCAAGCCACCCATAGTAGGGGTTCCCGCCTTTTCTTTTTGACCTGCCAGTCCTAAGTCGCGAATGCTTTCACCCATTTGATAGTGTTGCAACATTGCAATAATGCGTTTTCCCAGTACAGCCGTTACCAACAAAGAAAATATTATGGCTATTGCTGACCTAAAGGAGAGGTAGGCAAATAATGATGCTCCTGGAAACTGATAAGCACGCTCTAAATAATCAAACAAATAGTACAACATTATCTTTTAGATTGAAGGTTTCGTGTTAGCTCTTGCATATCATCAAAAGGAAGGCGTTCTCCCTTTTGATCTTGATAGGTTTCGTGTCCCTTACCAGCGACTAAAATGATGTCTTGATCTTGTGCCATGGTACATGCTGTCTTTATGGCTTGAGCACGGTTTAAGACGGTTAAATGCTTTTGGTTTGACTCCACTGGAACCCCTTCGAGCATATCGTTGATGATATCGTTTGGATCTTCGTTTCGTGGATTATCAGATGTGAAAATGGTCAAGTCGCTTTTAGCAACAGCCGCCTTAGCCATATGTGGTCTTTTGGCTTTATCTCTATTACCTCCACAACCCACAACCGTGATTAGCTTTTCGTTTCGTGTGCGCAACGTAGTTATAGTATCCAATACTTGCACTAATGCATCAGGAGTGTGGGCATAATCGACAATGGCAGTAATGTTGCTCTTGGTATGCACCATTTGAAACCTTCCTGCGGCCCCTTTTAACGTACTTAAGACAGGTAGAAAATCGTTTTGCTCAACCTCAAGCAATTCAGCTACAGCATAAACACAAATAAAGTTGGATGCATTGAATGCACCTACCAAAGGAGTCCATACTTCGTTGTGCTGAAGCTTAAGCAACATGCCCGAAAAATCTTTTTCCAATATTTTGACATGAAAATCAGCAACTGACTTTAAGCCAAAGAAATGTTTAGAAGCTTTTGTGTTTTGCAGCATATAACGCCCATTTTTATCATCGGCATTGGAAAGCGCAAAAGCCGTAGGAGCAAGTCCGTCAAAAAATATTTTTTTGGTATCTCGATAGGATTTAAAATCATTGTGATAATCCAAATGATCGTGTGAAAGATTGGTAAATACACCCCCAGAAAAGTGAAGATCGGCTATTCGATCTTGGTCTATACCATGTGAAGACACTTCCATAAAGCAATGCGTAACGCCAGCATCTACCATATCGCTTAAATGCTTGTTTATTGTCAGGGGGTCTGGAGTAGTATGTGTACTTGGCACCCTTTTTTTGATAATGCTAACCTCAACTGTTGACAACAAACCGGCTGCAAAACCCATCTTATCAAAAAGCTGATATGCCATGGTTGCAACGGAAGTTTTTCCATTCGTTCCCGTTATACCAATGAGTTTTAAAGCCTTACTTGGCGTATCGTACCATTGGGAAGCTACTGTTGCCAAGGCCTGGCGTGTATTCTCACATAAAATATAAACAACCTTATCAGTCAAAACGTCTGGAAACTGTTCACACAAAACAGCTACTGCTCCCTTTTCAATAGCATCGTTAATATGCGCATGCCCGTCGTGATGTGCCCCTTTGATGGCTACAAAAAGAAAATGTTGGGTAACGGATCTAGAGTCAAAAGCAACACCGCTAATTTGAACAGCCGTGCTTCCCGAAACGGTTTGTAAAGGAACACCAAACAGTATGTCTTTTAGCTGTTTCATGACAGTGTTAGTGTTACTTTTTTTGTTTTACTAAGGGTTGCTCCTGGTCGTTGCGATTGCCGCTTTACCTTGCCCTTCCCTTGTAGCATTACCTCAATACCCAAGCTTTCAAGAACGGTCACTGCATCCATGGCTGGCCATCCACGCAGGTCAGGCATTTTTTCTAGATCGTATGCATTGGTAATGTCTGGTTTTGGTGCTGTTAAGGCAGCAACTTTGTTTAAGTCTAGTGTGGTGTGTTCTGGTATGTCATGAATAACGGCCTCGGCGATTTGCTTAACCACTGGTGCAGCAACTACATTCCCGTAATACCCGATTTTTTTGTTGGGCTTATGCACCACCACTATACAAGAATAAGTAGGATTGTGAGCAGGAAAATATCCAACAAAGCTGGCAACGTACTTGACGTCATCTGTTGTATAATCAATTTGACAGGTTCCTGTTTTACCAGCAATGGCTAACTTTTCATCATAAATATTATGAGCGGTTCCCCATTTATTTTTGACTACGCCTTCCATAAGATGTTGCAGCTTACCTATTGTTTCTTGCGAACAAATGGCCGGATTGATTACCTGCTTGGGATAAGATTTGACATTTTTACCATCAAGTGTTTTGACTGCTGAAACAAAGCGCGGCATCACCAATTCACCGTTGTTGGCAACAGCATTGTAGTAGCTCAACGTTTGAAGCGGTGTAAGCATTACGCCGTAGCCAAAAGCCATCCACGGCAGGTCTAAACCATCCCAATCGGCATCTTTGGGATGCGGTATTTTGGGTATCCCCTCACCTGATATAGCCACACCTAAAGGTTTGTCCAGCCCCATGCCCATCAGCCTGTCTGTGAACTGTGAAGGGTTCTCTTTATAGTTTTCGTAAATCAGTTTTACAACTCCAGTATTGGACGAGCTTTCAAAAACCCTACTGGCTGGAATGACACCATAGCCACCACGTTTGGAATCTCTTACGTGATATTTTCCATAAAATGTAAGCTTTCCTTTTTCGGTATCGACCATGGTCATGGTGTCTATAACCTTATCTTCAAAGGCAGCCATCATGGAAAACAACTTGAAGGTAGAGCCAGGTTCGTGGGCTTCTCCAACTGCATAATTCAATTTTTCGTAATACTTATTCCCATCCGTTCTACCAAGGTTTGCAATGGCTTTAACAGCGCCCGTTTTGGTTTCCATTACGACAACCGTTCCATGCGCTGCTTCATACTTTTCTAAAGAGGCAAGCAAGGCGTGATGAGCAACATCTTGTAAGTTGGTGTCAATTGTGGACCAAACATCCAAACCGTCAATAGGTTCTTGTTGATATTCGTTTGTAAGCGGTTTCCACTGTTGTTTGGCAATGCGTTGTCGCAATTGACGCCCAGGCTGACCTCGCAAGGTGACACCATAAGCCCCCTCAAGACCCACTTTGAGATATGTGCCATCTGGTTTTTTCTGCTCATAGCCTAAGGTGCGTTCAGCGATTTTACCTAGAGGAAGGTCACGCACAAATTTGCGCTCAACAATCAAACCTCCCCGAATACCTCCCAATCGAAACATAGGGAATGACTTGATACGCTGATAGTCGTCAAACGGCAAGCGACGTCCAATAAGCTGATATCTGCTTTTGTTTTTACGTGCTTTCACCAACACGTTGCGGTAATATTGCTTGGGCTTTCCAAACAAGGTCGCAAGTGAATCGCTCAACGAGTCTAAATTGTTATCAAACACGCGTTGGCTTACAGTAACCGCATCAAAGTGTATGGAGTATTTTGAAACGGATGTCGCCAAAAGGCTACCGTCGTCGGCATAAATATTTCCTCTCACAGGAACAATTTCAAAGTTTTTGATGCTGCGCTTTTCTGCCATTTCGCGATACTTATCCCCTTGATTTAGCTGTAATGACACCAATCGATAACCCACGCTTATGCCGAGTGCAAAAAGCACAAAAACAACCAAGTAGCTGCGAGACATCATGTTCTTTTGCTTACTCATTCGATTGAATTATGATTTTTATTGGTGCTTTATCTGGTGGAAAAACGCCTTGATTTTTTAGAGCGTGTGCCAACTGAGTTTCCATCCTTTTGTGCATCACTTTTTCACGAACCGAAACAAACTCGCTACGAACAGCTTGTAATTCTTTGTTTGCTTGCCCAATTTGTACCACTTTTTGATCGACTTGGTGGGAGGCAGTAATCATCAGTCCTGCTAGAAAAAAAACAAACAGGATAAATCGCCAGTTTTTTGATGCGCCTTCTTGCACCAAAAATGTTCCTTTAAGCAGATTTAAAATCCCTGTTTTCATAAGCGTTGTGCTATTCGTAATTTGGCACTTCGTGCTCTGTTGTTTTGGTTTATTTCCTCTTGATCTGGAATCACCAAGCCGCCGCATTTTTTAAAATACAATGTGGGGTTTCCAAAGTCATCCTTTTCTGGTTCGCTATCAAAATTTCCGTTCTGAATAAACCGTTTGACCATTCTGTCTTCAAGGGAATGGTAGCTGATTACACTCAGACGCCCGCCTGACCTTAACACATCTTTGGATTGAGTTAAAAAGGATTGTAATACCTCTATTTCTTTATTCACTTCCATCCTAAGGGCCTGGTAAATTTTAGCTAGCACCTTATGCTCGTTCCCCTTGGGTAATACAGGTTGCAATACTTCGTTGAGCTGCATGGTTGTTGCAATTTCGCCGGGTCTTTTTTGTACTATGAGTTGAGCGATTTTTTTGGCATTGCGCAGTTCCCCATAAGCAAATAGCAAATCTGCCAATGCTGTTTCGCTGTACGTGTTAACGATTTGTTTTGCCGTAAGCTCTTGATGTTGGTTCATACGCATGTCTAGCGGCCCATCAAATCGAATGGAAAAACCACGGTCTGGCGTATCGAACTGATGTGAAGAAACCCCCAAATCAGCGAGAATTCCATCAACTTTATCAATTTTATGAAACTTCATAAAGCGCTTTAAATAGCCAAAGTTTTGAGGAATGAGAGTAAAACGACTGTCGTCTATGGCATTGCGTTGTGCATCTTCATCTTGATCAAAAGCAAACAATTTGCTTTCGTTATCCATGTTGTTTAAGATTTCTTGGGAGTGACCGCCGCCGCCGAAAGTTGCATCTACATAAACCGAAGCAGGATGAATATTTAATCCTGATACAGACGCAGCAAGCAAAACGGGGCTATGATACATCGTCTTCATCGTCTCCCATTACCTCTTCTGCCAAGGCAGCAAAATCAACAGCTGCTTCATCTATTGCTTTTTCATAACGATCTTTGTCCCATATTTCTATGATGTTGACTGCGGCAGAAAGCACGACCGCTTTCGCTACGCCTGCAAATTGCGCTAAATCACGGGGAATAAGCAGCCTGTCTGTAGCATCGAGCTCGACAACCTTAACTCCTGCTGTAAAGCGTCGTATGAAATCGTTATTTTTTTTCTTAAACCTGTTAAGCTTGTTTACCTTGGCCATTAAAGCATTCCATTCTTTTAACGAATACAATTCTAGGCATGGCTGAAAAACAGCACGCTTCACCACAAAAGCCTCTTGACGGGCTCCAGCCAACTGCTTGGAAAGGGCTGTGGGGATTTTAACCCGTCCCTTAGGGTCTGCTTTACACTGATATGTTCCAATTAAATGCGACAAAGTCTATGGTTTTTACCCTCAGGCATGAGTCAAAATTACATATTATTTTCCACATTTTACCACATTTTACCACTTTGTTAATAAGTTATCCCACCACCCTGCAGACAGAGACTAATATCCTTAAAATGAGAACATTAAAAGCAATCTGCTTTCTGGAAATTAAAGAAATTGATAAAAGAGGTGTTTTACAAGCAGGTAAATTAATGGCATTTGCTTGGGGTTTATTTACCTATATTTGTATCTGATTTGACAACATGCACAATTCTCTAAAAGTATCTGGGTCCTACACGTATTATCAAAAGGGCGAAGGAACCCCACTTATTATTCTTCATGGTTTAATGGGAGGCTTGAGTAATTTTGACGGCGTTGCGGCGCATTTTTCTACCGTTGGATACAAGGTTATTATTCCGCAATTACCACTATATGATTTGCCGTTGTTAAAGACCAATGTAAAGCAGTTTGCAATTTATCTTCGCGATTTTATTACCCATTTGGGCGAAGAAAAAGTAGTCTTGATAGGGAACTCGCTGGGGGGACATATCGGCCTGCTTCACACCAATCTCTTTCCAGAAAAGGTCAAAGGACTGGTCATCACAGGAAGCTCAGGGCTGTATGAAAACGCCATGGGAGAAAGCTACCCTAAACGTGAAGATTATGAATACATCAAAAAGAAAACACAAGATGTGTTTTACGACCCAATCATTGCTTCCAAAGAAGTGGTAGACGACGTATTCGAGACTGTCAATGACAGAAAAAAACTTATCAAAATCCTAACGATTGCCAAAAGTGCTATCCGTCACAACATGGCCAAAGACTTACCAAGCATCAAAGTACCTACGGGTATTATTTGGGGCAAGCAAGATGCGGTTACCCCGCCAAACGTTGGAGAAGAATTTAATAGACTACTCCCCGATTCTACTTTGTATTGGATTGACAAATGTGGACACGCGCCTATGATGGAGCACCCTGATACGTTCAATACGATTTTGTCATCCTGGCTAAAAAATAATAATTTGTAATCATGCGTGTCAAAAGCGCATCTTTTGTAGTCAGTAACGCCAAGGTGTCCGACTGCCCTAAATCGTCATTGCCCGAATTTGCTTTTATAGGCAGATCAAATGTTGGAAAATCCTCTTTGATTAACATGCTGACAGATCGAAAGCAACTTGCCAAAACTTCTGGAAAGCCTGGGAAAACCCAGCTCATAAATCACTTTTTAATCAATAAAAACTGGCACCTTGTTGATTTACCCGGATATGGCTATGCCCGTGTTTCAAAAAAAACCAAAAAAGAATTCCAAAGCTACATTACTTCCTATTTTTTGGAACGTAAACAACTCATAAATGCTTTTGTGTTGATTGACATCAGGCACGAACCACAAGCCATCGATATGGAATTTATGGAATGGATGGGGACGCAACAGATTCCCTTCTCCATCATATTTACAAAAGCCGATAAATTGTCTGAAAACAAAATTGACGCAACGGTAAGCGCCTATTTAAACACCATGCTTGAGGGTGTTTGGGCTGAAACACCTCCGCATTTTATCACATCTGCCACCTCTAACAAAGGCAAAGAAGAAGTATTGGCATACGTGGGATCGCTGCTTTAATTTCCCTTTTTTACGTCCTTAAGGTTTCGCTCACTAGCAAAGAAATCACAGAACTGTTGCATGGCCTCTCCCATTTGCGCATCTTCCGTTGCTTTAAGGTAGGACGCACGAATTCCAATCAGCGTTTGATGTACAAAAACCTGCATTTGATCTACAGGCATTTCTTTTGACCACAAATCGATGCGTGCACTTTCCTGGGCATCCTTATCCCAAGTACTTAGAAAAAATGCCTCCATAGACTGTTCTCTCACACCTCCATCGGGCGCAGACCATTCCATGGCTTCGGGAGTGTTGTTTTCGTCTAAAGTGACTGTCAAGGTAATCTGTGTTTTTCGTTTCATCTTAAGGATTGTATCTTGATTTTTTTAAAATTTCTTGGGGTGAAGCAGCAAGTATTTCTTTTAAGGTAGCTCCTGTTCGTTTTTGATATTTTTTCAGCATTTGATAACCGATCCACTGGCCTATTCTGCCAGGTGAATCCACGTCTAAATAAGAATAAAATTTACTGTATGGGCTGGAGAGCAAAAAACGAAACGCCAAACTTTCGTCGGTAGAAAACAATAGTTCGCTATCGATAAAATAACGCCAAACTTCTGCCTCATGGGTGCTAGCCCACTCCCATTGTGTTGCTGTGTATTGGATGTGCTGATAGTTTTCGAGACCAGGTGCCAAATAATCGTGAAGCAACAAGCGCTTACCGTCCTGTACCATGTGATCCAAAAAAGTTCTCCCCCTAGGTGCTGGAATAAATCTAGGTGCAAGGGCATCAATAATTTCAGACTCCAAATGGTGTAGTGTAAGTTTGTTTTTGATGTAAACAGGAATGCCCTCATAGAGGGGGTGGTCTACACCCAAATAGGTGTCTATGGACAACAATAACATACTATCTGCATCTACAGCTCTTAACGAATAGTCAACGTCGGTGAGCAAGGAAATGGCTGTTTGGGGAAGCTTTTCGTCTGGAAAATAGTAGTGGGCATATTGAAGCACCCGAGTAATACGAGACTTCAAATGGCTTTTTGAGATAGATTTGGTTGCGTCAAACAGCAATTGCTGTAGCGAATCGCTTCGTTTTTCAAGCCACAAGGAATCAGAAGTTTTATTAGGAAAAAAGAAGGGGAATTGGACCTTTACATCTTCCAAGGGGGTATGGAGTTCACCAAAAAAAAGGGTTTCAAATGACACATAATCCAAAGGGACTTTTTCAAGATCTACATGCCTTGGATGGGATGATGTATTACAGGAAACCACAAAATAAAGAACGAAGAGCAACAGCCCTTTCATGGGCGAAAAAAATGATTTAAATTTACACGTGTTAACTGCTATCATACTGGCCGTAAAGATACAAATGCTATGAAGAATCAAGAAGTAATTGAGCACATTGTACAATGGCTCAAAACCTATGCCAAAAAAAATCAAATGAATGGCTTTGTCATTGGTATCTCTGGTGGGATAGACTCTGCCCTTACTTCCACGCTTTGTGCCAAGACAGGACTTCCAACATTATGTCTGGAAATGCCCATAAAGCAACAGGAAAATCAGGTTGAACGCGCACAAGAACACATAAAGTGGCTGCAAAGAAGTCATCAAAATGTAAACAGCCACTTAATTGACTTAGAGGCTGTATTCGATGCGTTTTCCTCAACCGTTGGGGCTGACATGAAAGACAATCAAGCCCAGCTATCTTTGGCCAATACGAGAGCAAGGCTACGCATGACTACACTGTACTACTATGCAGCACTTCATCGTTATTTGGTTGCAGGTACGGGAAATAAAGTTGAAGATTTCGGCGTTGGGTTTTACACCAAATACGGTGATGGCGGGGTGGATTTAAGCCCAATTGCAGACCTCACAAAAACGCAAGTACGCGCTTTAGCTAGAGAGTTGGGTATTGACGAAACTATTTTAATTGCACCACCAACAGACGGACTTTGGGATGATGACAGAAATGATGAGGAACAACTGGGTGCCACCTATGAACAATTGGAATGGGCCATGACGCAGCAACAAGGCGGAAAGTCTCTGGCAGATTTTGTAGGAGAAAACGCACGTGTTTTTGAGGTGTTCTTGTCACATCATACTGCCAACAAACACAAAATGGAACCCATTCCTGTATGTAACATTCCAGACCACTTGCTTTAGCAGTCTTATCGCTAGTTTTAGGTGAAAAATTATTTTTATCACTTTTAAAGACTATTTTTCCTATTTTTAAGGTCAACTATATACTCCATGATTCGTGTTTTTGTTGCTGATGCATATCCAATCGTACACAAAGGTTTAAAGGCTCTCTTTAGCAATTCGAACGAAATAAGTATTGTAGGAAAAGGATTTCATTATCGTGACTTGGTTGAGAATCTGACTTCAAAAAAAGTAGATCTCGTTGTTTTGGAGCTCAAACTTCCTGGCTTTGAGGAAATACGTTTGCTGCGAAAACTAAAAGATCAGCACACACATGTACGTTTCTTGATATATTCATCCCTAAACGAAAATATTTATGCGATCAGTGCACTTAAATATGGGGCATCAGGCTATTTATGCAAAGACGTCCCTTTGAACAAACTCAAAGATGCTATCTTAAAAATAAGCACTGGTGGGGTTTATATTACCAACGAATTGGCAGAACATATGGCCTTTAATGAAACAGAGGCAAATCCGCGTGCGATGATTAACCAATTGTCTGAAAGAGAAATCCAAGTACTTCGCTTATTGGTTCATGGAAAACGGAACAAAGAAATTGCCATAGCATTGAATATCAGCGACAAAACCGTAAGTACATATCGCTCAAGGCTCATGAAAAAGATTAAAGTAAAAAATCTTGTTGAAATGCTAAAAAAGCTTCAGCATATAGACTTAGACATGTATTAAACTACCCGGTTCAAACGACCACTCAATACCGTTTTGAGTTTGTGATACTGTACAATTTCCTCTAAAAGTTCTCCGTGATGACTATCTATATCCTCAGCAGTATCGGATTGTAGCGCCGCTACCTTTTCATCTATAAGCTGGCATCTAAATCGCAAAATCACCTCATGAACCCACCTAGCTAAATTGGCCTTTTTGTTTTTGATATAAATGTTTTTGCGTTCCCAATCATGAAGGGTATGCAATTCATCCTCAAGCAATAAGTCGGAAACCTCCAATGCCAAATTGGGCTCCAAATTAGCAACAAAAGCATCCATTTGAATTGCCGATTTTTCATTCAATGCAGCCAAGACCTTAGGGTATAATCCTTTAAAGACTGCTGTCGAAAATGCAATTTCGTCTTGTTGTAAATCCAAGTATATCTTTTCAAAAACACGGGCTGTTATTTTTGAAGTGACAAGTGAAAGCTCACCAGATTTTTCATCGGTTTTTAAAATGGGTTCTTCAAATTCGACTTCTTCATGTCCGTGAAGCAACAGAATTTTTATAATGTCCTTTTCAAGTTCAAAACGAGTGCTTACAGCAGCTACCTTTTTTTCTTGAGGAACCACTGACATGGGCTGGCTTGAAACTTGTCTTTGCGGTTTATTTACCTTTTTTTGAGATACTTGCGCCAAAGTGGCAAACAAAACTTCCTCGCTAATCTGCATCAAAGAAGCACATGATTTGACGTATACCTCTTGCTTAATTCGGTCGGGTATTTTTGCAATACTCTGCACCATCTCACGGATGGTCTCCGCTTTCTTGAGTGGATCTTGCGCAGCTTCATCAACCAGTAATGCAGCCTTAAATTGTATGAAATCCTTGGCATTATTGACTAAGAAATCTCGAACTTCTTCAAAACTATTTTCACGCGCAAAACTGTCTGGATCTTCTCCTTCAGGGAACATACAAACACGCACATTCATACCCGCTTCTAAAATCAAATCTATACCCCTTAGGGATGCACGAAGGCCCGCAGGATCGCCATCAAACAATACGGTAATATTTTTGGTAAGCCTGCCAATAAGTCGAATTTGCTCTGGCGTAAGGGCAGTACCTGAAGATGAAACAACATTCTTAATGCCGCGTTGATACATTTGAATGACATCGGTATAACCCTCTACCAAATAACAGGTGTCTTCTTTTGCAATGGTTTGTTTAGCCTGATATAGGCCATACAACACCTTGCTTTTGTTGTAGATCTCGCTTTCAGGCGAGTTCATGTATTTGGCGGCCTTTTTGTCTTGGGTCAGTATGCGCCCGCCAAAGCCCAATACACGCCCCGACATACTGTGAATGGGAAACATAACACGCCCCTTAAAGCGGTCAAATTTTTTGTCCTCCTTGACAATACTAAGACCCGTTTTCTCTAAAAAATCAAGCTGATAGCCCGCTTTTTGCGCTGCATCTGTAAGGGCACTCCACGTATCAGGCGAATATCCCAATTGAAAAAAGCGAATGGTTTCTTCGCTGAATCCACGCTCTTTAAAATAACTCAAACCAATGGCTTTTCCTTGAGTTGTTTCCCACATGGACTCTTCAAAAAAACCTACCGCATAAGCACTAACCAAATACATGCTTTCACGCGCACTAGCAGCAGCTTTTTGCTCATCATTCTGCTCAGTTTCCTCAATCTCAATATTGTATTTTTTGGCCAAATAACGGATGGCTTCTGGATATGAAAAATGTTCGTGCTCCATCAAGAACGCAACCACATTTCCACCCTTACCACTGGAAAAGTCTTTCCAAATTTGCTTAACGGGAGATACCATAAAACTCGGAGAACGCTCATCGGTAAACGGGCTAAGCCCCTTGAAGTTAGCACCCGACTTTTTGAGCTGTACAAAATCCCCTATAACCTCCTCTAATCGGGCAGTATCAAAAACAGCGTCTATGGTGGATTTATGTATCACAGAATAAAAATGAGCTCTAAAATACGTAATTCAGTAACGTTATTTCTTACGCTCAATAACATAACGTACCATTTCTTCTAGTGTGTCACGAAATTCGTTTCTTGGAAAGGCGTGAAGTTGTGCCAATGCCTTGTCTTTATACGCATGCATTTGAGCTGTCGCATAGGCCAATCCGCCCTGTTCTTTAACAAAAGCGATGACGCTTTTGACACGCTTTTTATCCTTGTTGTGATGTTTAACAGATTGTATCAGCCACTTTTTTTGTTTTGTATCCGACTTATTAATAGCATGAATAAGGGGAAGTGTCATTTTTTTCTCACGAATATCTATTCCCGTAGGCTTTCCTATTTTGGTCTCGCCATAATCAAATAAGTCATCTTTTATTTGAAAAGCGATGCCGATATCTTCACCAAACTGACGCAATTGCTCTATAGTTTCGGGTGACGCATGAACCGATGCGGCACCAAGAGCACAACAAGAGGCTATCAATGTGGCTGTTTTTTGACGGATAATCTCCATGTAGATCGACTCGTCTATATCTAATCGTCGGGTTTTCTCAATTTGCAACAATTCGCCCTCACTCATTTCGCGAACGGCAACGGAAATTATTTCCAGCAAATCAAAATCCTTGTGGTCAATACAAAGCAGTAAGCCTTTTGAAAGCAAGTAGTCGCCCACCAAAACAGCAATTTTATTTTTCCACAGTGCATTGATAGAAAAGAATCCACGTCGCTGATAGCTTTCGTCAACAACGTCGTCGTGAACAAGCGTAGCCGTATGTATAAGCTCTATTACAGAAGCAGCGCGATAGCAACGCTCATTAACCTCTTTTTCTTCTAGCATTTTAGCCACCATAAAAACAAACATGGGGCGCATTTGCTTACCCTTTCGATTGACGATATAGTGCGTAATGCGATTAAGAAGGGCCACGTGTGAGCGCATAGATGAGGAAAACTTGTCCTCAAATAGCTCCATTTCTTTAGCAATGGGTTTTTTAAGCTGATCTACAATTTTCATTGGGCTATAAATATACAATATAGTGCTTTAGCAATTTGCCAAGCAACTGATTTTGAACACCCGATTAAGTCTTATTGGCCAATTGTCCACAAGCGGCATCAATATCTTTGCCGCGCGAACGCCTTATCGTCACTGGAATGTGGCTCTTTTCTAGTGCAGCAACGTACTGGTTTATGGCATCGTCATCTGCTTGATTAAACTGATCGTTGCCCACGGGGTTGTATTCAATCAAATTGACCTTTGATGGCGTCTTTTTGCAAAATCGTACCAAAGCATCTATCTCGGCTTTGCTGTCGTTGATGTTCTTCCAAACAACATACTCGTAAGTAACACGTGCCTTGGTCTTGCTAAACCAGTAGCGTATGGAATCTTGTAAGTCCGTAAGCGGAAAAGAAGTGCTAAACGGCATAATTTGATTTCGGGTTTCTTCAATGGCACTGTGCAAGGAAACGGCCAACTTAAATCGAGGATATTCGTCAGCCATTTTGACGATCATTTTAGGAATACCTGAAGTGGAAACAGTAATTCGTTTTGGAGACATCCCCATTCCCTCTGGACTTGTGATTTTGGCAATGGCTTTCATCACATTGGGGTAATTCATCATAGGCTCGCCCATCCCCATAAAAACAATATTAGACAGCGGACGTTCAAAATGCTCCAAGCTTTGCTTATTAAGCATGGTCACTTGGTCAAAAATCTCATCTGGATTGAGGTTACGCATCCTTTTGAGCTGGGAAGTGGCGCAAAAAGTACAGTCGAGGCTACAACCTACTTGGCTGGACACACAAGCCGTAGAACGGGTTTTTGCGGGTATCAAAACAGATTCAACAACTTTGTCGTCATACAGACGCACAGCATTTTTGATTGTGCCGTCATCACTAATTTGCACCTTAGCGATATTGGTGTGGTTGATTATAAAGTGTTTGTCGAGCAAAGCACGATGTGCCTTGGAAAGGTTGGTCATTTGCTCGAAATCAATGGCTGCCTTTTGCCACAACCACTCATACACTTGATTGCCGTGAAAAGAGGGTGCGTTGTGTGAAACAAAAAAAGAACATATTTCTTCCTTTGAGCAACGACGTATATCTTTCTTAACCTCGGTCATGAGGTGTTAGAGAATAAGCATCGCATCTCCGTAAGAGTAAAAGCGATATTTACGGCTTATGGCTTCGTCATAAGCTTTTTTGATAAAATCGTGTCCTGCAAAGGCAGACACCATCATCAACAAAGTTGATTTTGGCAAGTGGAAGTTGGTTACCATGGCATCCCCTATCTTAAAGTCATAAGGAGGGAAAATAAACTTATGCGTCCAGCCTTGATAGGGATTCAACGTGCCGCTTGAAGAAACCGAAGATTCTAATGCTCGCATGGAAGTTGTTCCAATAGCACAAACACGGTGACCGGCTGCTTTGGCTTTGTTTACCATATCCGCTGCACTCGCATCAATTATCAATTCTTCAGAATCCATTTTGTGTTTGGAAAGATCTTCAACCTCAACAGGGTTAAATGTACCTAAACCAACGTGAAGCGTAAGTTCAGCCAAATCAACACCTTTTATCTCCAAACGCTTTAATACATGCTTAGAAAAGTGAAGTCCTGCTGTTGGCGCAGCTACTGCCCCTTCATGCTTGGCATAAATAGTTTGGTAACGCTCACGATCAAAATCTTCTTCTGGACGCTTGATGTATTTAGGTAGTGGCGTTTGTCCAAGCTCTTTTAACTTAACACGAAACTCATCATAGCTTCCATCAAATAAAAATCGCAGTGTTCTACCTCGTGATGTTGTATTGTCAATTACTTCAGCAACCAACGATTCGTCTGCGCCAAAATAAAGCTTATTACCAATACGAATTTTTCTTGCTGGATCAACCAACACGTCCCAAAGACGTTGTTCCTTGTTTAACTCTCTAAGCAAGAATACCTCAATCTTGGCTCCTGTTTTCTCTTTGTTGCCCATCAGTCGCGCAGGAAACACCTTGGTATTGTTGAGTGCCATTACATCGCCTTCATCAAAATAGTCGGTAATATCTTTAAAGGATTTATGCTCAATGGTTTGCGTTTCACGGTGTAAAACCATGAGTTTTGACTCGTCGCGGTGTTCTGCTGTGTGTTCGGCTAATAAATCTTCAGAAAGATCAAAGTTAAAGTGAGAGAGTTTCATATCAATTTTTTCAAGGCGCTAATATACTGCACCAGTATAGGGGTTGTCAAGGATTTGACCGATTATTTATCGGAATCACTGAAAAAACCTAGTGACTCTAGGTCATCCCAGAAGCTTGGATAAGATTTGGTTACTACTTCAGCGTCGTTTATTACTATGGGAACACAAAGGCCCAAAGGGGCAAAAGCCATGGCCATACGATGATCGTGATAGGTGTCTATGGCAACATCGGAAACGATGGCATCTGTTCGAGCTTCAAGATGAAGGCTGTCTTCCGTAATGCGCATGCTAGCTCCCAATTTTGTCAGCTCGTTTTGCAAAGCCACCAAGCGATCGGTTTCCTTAATTTTCAGGGTGTGTAAACCTGTTAAATCACAGGAAACACCCAGGCCGTAGCAGCTAACAGCTATGGTTTGTGCTATATCTGGTGCTTTTATTAAATCTAAGCTAATATGCGATTTTACCTTATTGGATTTTGTCAGCTGTAGTCTATGTCCGTCAAATGCAGCTGTTACGCCCAATTGGGCATAGATATCTATCAAGACACTATCGCCTTGTAGACTGTTTGGTACATAGCTGTAGATAGAAACATTAGCCGATGTGGCAAGTGCCACCATACTGAAATGATAGGATGCAGAACTCCAATCGGATTCTACAGTAATAGTTTTGGAGCCGATTGTTTTTTGTGGGAATACACGAATAATCTGGCCAGAGAATGTGGCATTTATCCCTACACGATGCAAAAGTGCGCAGGTCATGTTGATATAGGGTATGGATGTGATTTCTCCTTCCAATACTATCTCTAATCCATTGGGCAGTTTGGATGCAATAAGCATCAACGAAGTAATGTATTGACTACTCACATTGGCAGCCAAAGAAACACTTTGGGTGCTGATGGCCTTTCCTGAAATTCGCAATGGTGGATATCCTTCATTTTTTAGATATTCAATGTCTGCTCCAATAGCACGCAGCGCATTCACCAATAGTTTAATCGGGCGCTCTTGCATACGTTGCGAACCTGTCAACACTTTCTCCACACCTGGAGTTGTGGCAAAGTAAGAAGTTAGAAAGCGCATGGTGGTACCGGCATGGCCAATATCAATCGTATGTGCATCCGACGCCAAACCTCGTTGCATGGCTTGAGTGTCATCAGAATTGGACAGGTTATCCAAAATCAATGACGGGAATAATGCTTGCAATATCAATAAACGATTAGATTCACTTTTGGAACCTGTTATCTGGCAATTGCCCTCAAGCATTTGTGAGGCGTGAGTGAGTCTTATGTTGCTCATGAACGTAGCTTGGGATTGTTGTGGTGACGATCATGGTCACGAGATGCCTTTAGGTCTAGTTTTTTGTCAAATGCGGCTTGCAAATTGGTGTCGGTTTGATTGGCCAAACACAGCAACACAAAAAGCACATCGGCCAATTCCTCGCCCAAGTCTTTACCCTTATCACTTTCCTTTTCCGACTGCTCGCCATATCTGCGTGCAATAATACGGGCTACTTCCCCTACCTCCTCGGTAAGCTGTGCCATATTGGTCAACTCGTTAAAATAGCGGACGCCATGTTTTTCAATCCATGCATCTACGGCTTTTTGGGCATCTTGAATATTCATAAGTCTTTGTTTTTTGAGTCTATGATAATGGTTACCGGACCATCATTTGTCAAATCGATTTGCATATCAGCGCCAAAAATACCGCTCTGAACGGGTTTTCCCATAAGCTGTTCGGCTTTTTGCAAAAATAGCGTGTACAAGGGTATGGCTATTTCGTGACCTGCTGCCTGTATATAAGAGGGTCTGTTGCCTTTTTTGGTTTGTGCATAAAGGGTAAACTGACTTACTACCAACATTTCGCCAGCAACATCCATTACACTCTTGTTCATCACTGCGGCTTCATCATTGAAAATGCGCATATTGATGATTTTATTTAGCAGCCAATCCAGGTCCTCAGCAGTATCGGACTGTGAGATTCCAAGCAGCACCATCAAACCGTGTCCAATGCTTGCCTCATGGGTTTTGTTTGCCGTTACTTTGGCTGAAGTTACACGTTGTAGTACGGCTCTCATGAATCCCAGAAATCAGTTCGATAATGTTGCTCCTCACCTGCCAGCATTTGCACATAACTCTTGTAGCGTGATGCGGCTATTTGACCTGCTTCAACTGCTGCTTTTACAGCACATTTTGGCTCCTCTAGATGCAGACAGTTATTGAATTTACAGGCATCTTTTATTGAGAAAAATTCTCGGAAGTAGTCACCCATTTCTGCTGCCTCCATGTTTACTACACCAAACCCGCGAATTCCCGGCGTATCCACAATACGGGCATTAAAATCCAAATCGTGCATTTCGGCAAAGGTGGTGGTATGTTGTCCCTGTTGGTGTTGGGCAGAGATGTCTGCCGTCTTGATATTTAATCCAGGTGCCAAGGCATTTACCAGTGTCGATTTTCCCACACCACTGTGCCCAGAAAGCATGCAGGTCTTACCAGCCATCATCGTTTTAACCGCTTCCAGATTTGTGCCCCTTAAGGCAGAAATCTCCAAGCAGGTATATCCGATATGTTCATACAGCTTTTTCATGCTATGCATTTCCTCAGTATCTGATGTACTGTAGCTATCCTCTTTGTTAAAGAGCAATATCGTTTCAATTTCATAGGCCTCTGCGGTAGCCAAAAACCGATCGATAAAAGCGGGATAGGTAGGCGGATTATTGAGGGTTACCAACAAAAAAGCACAGTCGATGTTGGCCGCAATGATGTGAATTTGTTTGGATAGATTCACAGACTTACGCACGATGTAGTTCTTTCGTGTTTGGATCTCGGTAATCACACCTTCCTGTCCGTCTTGGGTGTCTTTGATGGTTACCTCCACCACATCGCCTACGGCAACAGGGTTGGTACTGGTAAGCCCCTCAATGCGGAACTTCCCTTTGATGCGACAGGGGATGAGTTTTCCCTGGGCATCTTTTACGTGATACCAGCTTCCCGTTGATTTGTATACGACACCTGTCATACAGCCAAATTAACGGATTTTTGGTATATACACATTAACCGTTGATGATCTCTTCTTGGTGGTTGATGGATTCTTGGTGTATGGCCTTAAAAATACGAAGGATAAATTCCTCGCTTAGGCCCTTTTCGTCTCCGTCTAAAATCATTTTACCTAAAATTTCATTCCAACGCTTGGATTGCAATACTGCTACGTTGTGAGATTTTTTGAGTTCTCCAATTTCATTGGCGATTTTCATACGTTTACTCAAACTTTCAAGCAAACTGGCATCAATCACATCAATTTGTGTACGCAAGGTGTTAAGCTTGTTTTTGTATTCGGCATCATCATCGGTTTCTTTGCGAATTTTTAAATCACTCATCATTTGAACCAAGGTGTCTGGCGTAATCTGTTGGGCAGCATCACTCCAAGCATTGTCCGGATCCCAGTGTGACTCTATCATCAACCCGTCAAAGTTTAGATCAAGAGCTGTTTGGCAGATATCTTGTAAAATATCACGACGCCCAGCGATGTGTGAAGGATCGCAAATCAACGGAAGGTCTGGAAATCTATTTTGTAGTTCGACAACAATTTGCCATTCTGGGTTGTTGCGGTATTTCGTTTTTTCATAGGTAGAAAATCCGCGGTGAATCACTCCTAAATTTTTAATATTAGCCGTGTACAAGCGTTCAATTCCTCCGAGCCACAAAGACAAGTCTGGGTTTACGGGGTTCTTGACCAACACTATCTTGTCAGTACCTTCAAGCGCATCAGCAATTTCTTGAACAATAAATGGACTTACCGTTGAGCGGGCACCAATCCACAACACGTCTATGTCGTGCTCCAATGCCAGTTGTACGTGAGCTCGGTTGGCTACCTCCGTACAGGTCATAAGTCCTGTTTCTTCTTTGACACGTTGCAACCATTTAAGACCAATGGCTCCAACACCCTCGAAGTTTCCGGGGCGAGTACGTGGCTTCCAAATCCCTGCGCGATATGCAGTAACATCGGTGTCTTTGAGTTGATGTGCAATTTTAAGCACTTGCTCTTCGGTTTCAGCACTACAAGGTCCTGCGATTACTAAAGGGTGGTCTAGCTCAAAATTATTAAGCCATTGACGCATTTTTGGGTTGTTTTCCATGGTTGTATTTATTTGTGTTCTAAAATTGATTTTATCTTATTGATTTCTTTCATTTCGGCAAGCAGTTCCTCGTGGGCATCTGCCGCCAGTTTGTCCTTGAATGCGTTCAAGTTTGAGATGTATTCCGTTAGTGTTTCCAAAACGTTGCGTTTGTTTTGGGCAAAAATAGGCATCCACATTTCGGGCGAACTCTTGGCCAGACGCACCGTAGACGCAAATCCACTGCCAGCCATATCAAAGATGTTTTGTTCGTCGGTTTCTTTTTCCAACACTGTTTTGCCAAGCATAAAGGAAGTGATGTGCGAGAGGTGCGACACATAAGCAATGTGTTTGTCGTGCTCCACAGGGTCCATCTCACGAATGTTCATTTCCAACTGACTAAATAATTTTTTTGCCTTATCCAATAGGTCAATACGGGTACTCGCGGTGTCGCACAACATAATCGTTTTGCCTTTGTAAAGCTCCGATACAGCAGCATCGGGACCTGAATACTCTGTTCCCGCAATGGGGTGTGCTGCCAAAAATTGGGCGCGCTTGTGGTGGTTTTGTGCCGTTTCACAAATGGCCGCTTTGGTAGAGCCAAAATCCACAACAAGTGTCTGTTCGCCAATGGCATCTAAAATACGAGGTAACAGCGTAACAATCGCTTCAACAGGGATGGATACAAATACCAAATCAGCTTCCTGTAATTGGTCTAGGTTGCCCTCCTCATGTATCAATCCCAAATCCATGGCACGACTTAGAGTAGCCTCTTTTCGGCTAATTCCTTGCATGACTGCATCGGGATATAGGCGCTGTAAATCCAACGACAGTGAGCCGTTCATCAATCCAATACCTACAAAACTTACGTTCATGATGCAATGCGTTTTAAGGCTTCTCGAATACGGGCTTCGGATACACAAAGTGAAAAACGGACATAACCTTCCCCTGCGGTTCCAAAAATAGTTCCAGGAGCAATAAAAATGTGATGCTGCTCCAGCAAAGCGTCTATGTAAGCCTCACTACGCAATGCGTCTTCGGGAAGTTTCGCCCAGACAAACATGCCTGCCGTATCGCGTTCAAAAGTGGTGCCCAAGGATGCAGCAAGCTCCCAAATAAGTTCTCGTCTTCTGCGGTAGGTGGCGTTGAGTTCCGAAAACCAATCTGTTCCTTGTGTCAAGGCAGCTATGGCGCCTTGTTGAAGACCAAAGAACATACCCGAATCCATATTGCTTTTTACCTTTAAAATATCTTGAATGTGGGCTGCACTTCCACATACCATACCCACACGCCAACCTGCCATGTTGTATGCCTTACTCAAAGATTGCAACTCCAAGGCTACCTCCTTGGCACCAGGCACTTGAAGCAAACTCATGGGTGCATCGTTTAGAATGTTGGTATAGGGATTATCATTAATAATGAGTAAATCCTGCGTTTTGGCAAAAGCTACCAATTCAGATAAAAATGCCGCATCGGCTTTTGCACCTGTAGGCATATGTGGATAATTTACCCACATCAGCTTTACGCCAGATAAATCTTGGGCTGCAAGTTCCTCCAAATTTGGCAGCCAACCTGTTGCTGCGCTAAGAGTATACGGTATGGCTCGAGCACCCACCAACTCGGTAACCGAAGCATAGGTCGGGTAACCGGGATTTGGTATTAGAACTCCATCGCCTTCGTTGAGAAATGCCATGGAAATATGCATGATGCCTTCCTTAGAACCCATAAGCGGCAGCACCTCATTATCAGGGTTTAGTGCTACGCCAAAAGCATCTTGGTAGTAAGCAGCTATGGTTTGGCGCAAAGCAGGAGTACCTTGATAGCTTTGGTATTTGTGTGCATTGGGGTGCGATAAGCTTTCCGAAAGAGCGGCTAGTGTCGTTGGAGGGGGTGGTAGATCTGGGCTGCCGATCCCCATATTGATGATGTCGTGTCCTTTGGAAATACGTCCTCGCACCTCACGAAGCTTGCGTGAAAAGTAGTATTCTTGGACGCTATTTAATCTATTAGCAGGTCTCATGAAATACGTTGGTTTTTATAGGTTCCCAGTACTTTTAGGGACTCCGTCATGATTTCCAGCAGTTGAATGGTTTTGGCATAATAGGCCACTTCATCAAAAGTAACATCCACAAAAAAGGAGTATTTCCAAGGGGTTTCTACCACGGGCATGGACTGAATCTTGGTCAGGTTGAGTTTGCAGTCGCTAAGTACGTTGAGCACTGCTGCCAAGCTTCCTCGTTTGTGGTCTAACACAAATTTCAGAGATGCCTTGTTGCTATCTTCTGAGCTATTGGGTGTGGTTTTGACCACAACAAAACGCGTGGCATTGTTGGCAATGCTGTGAATATTAGGTGCAACAATTTCAAGTCCGTAAAGTGCAGCAGCTGTTTTGGAAGCAATGGCGCCCAAACCACGAATTTGTTTGTTAGCAATACGATGTGCTACTTCAGCGGTATCAGCGTCTTCAATGAGTTTAATATTTGGTTGGCTGGCAAAGAAGTCTTTGCACTGCAACAGCGCCATGGGATGAGAAGCTACTTCTGTGATATCCCCGACAGCCGTTCCGGGAAGTGCCATAAGTTGATGCTCGATACGGATATAGGCTTCATCTACAATATGAAGGTTGTGTTTGTCTATGAGCGCGTAGTTGGGAATAATAGAACCTGCAATGGAATTTTCTAGGGCCATAACGCCATGACTAACGGTTCCTGAAATAACCGCTGCAACAAGGGCATCGAACGACAGGCACTCGTCGAGTGCCGTACTGGCGCCAAAGAGCTGTGCCGCTACCTCGTGGTGGTACGACCCTCTAATTCCTTGTATGGCAATTTTTGTTTCCATTTTTTTTAATCCTTATGCCTTGCGAGCACATAAAAAAACCCCGAACGTTAGCTCAGGGTTTTAAATTCGTTTGTAAAAACTATTATACACCCAGCTACCTCCCGTTATAGAAGTAGTAGAAAGATGAATAATATGTGTTTGTTTTCATTACAAGGGCAAAAGTACACGCAAAATCGAAATAAACAAATTTTTTTGTAATTTTAAGTTATTCAATATCCCTAAATCATGAACACAGAAAACGAAAAAAATAAAATTGGAAACCGCATCGGGGGTGTAGTCTTTGTGGGCTGCCTGATGCTAGGCATCGGCATTGGCCTTATCAAACACGTCGTCCAAATTGGCGCCCTAATTGGTATGGGCGTTGGTTTTATCGCTATGGCAGCCGTATGGGCATATTACGCCAAAAAATAGTAATCCCCTTATCTTTGTAAAAAAAATGCAACTTTCAGCTTTTAAACACACCCTTGCTCAAGTAGAAACACTTGAGTTTCAACTTCCCGATGGGCAATTTGTGCCTGCACATTTTCATCTTACCGAGGTAGGACATGTGACCCGAAACTATATCGATTGTGGCGGTACACTACGACAAGAACTCAAATTCAATCTACAGCTATGGGTGGCTTCGGATACCGGCCATCGTTTAAAGCCCGATAGCCTTTTAAATATATTGCAACTTGCCGAAAAGCAGCTAACCTCCCTCGATCTGGAAGTAGAGGTGGAATACCAACAAAGCACCATTGGACGATATCGATTGGCTTTTGACGGAGCGGTCTTTCAACTTATCAATACACAAACGGCTTGCCTTGCTCCCGATCAATGTGGCATTCCAGAAGAAAAGCCACGAGTACGTCTTACGGCTAGAGGCGTGCGCTGTGATCCCAATTCAGGTTGTTGTTAAAAAATCGCTGTGGCAACTTTATGAATGTTGTCAGATTTGCCCATTGAATAATAGTGTAAAAAGGGTACGCCAGCAGCAATCAGCTCCTTACTTTGGGCAATACACCAATCAATACCTACTTGGCGAATCGACTCTTTAGACTTGGCTTTTATGACTTCTTTAATCAATGCTTCAGGAAGGTCAACATGAAAACGGTGGGGAATCAAATTGAGCTGCTTTTGTGTTGCCAGTGGCTTTAGCCCAGGGATAATGGGCACCTCAATGCCCGCCTTACGGCAGCTATCCACAAAAGCAAAAAACTTACTGTTGTCAAAAAACATTTGGGTCACCACATAGTCGGCACCAGCTTCAATTTTTTTCTTCAAAAAATGAATGTCGCTTTCCATATTGGGGGCTTCCATATGCTTTTCGGGATAGCCCGCAACGCCTATGCAAAAATCCGTTTGGGTAGAATTTTTCAAATCTTCATCCAAATACACGCCGTGATTCATCTCGTCTATCTGACGGACCAAATCCACAGCAAAAGCATTCCCCGTAGGCTCGGGTTTAAAATAGGTTTCCGACTTCACAGCGTCGCCACGAAGCGCCACCACATTATCAATTCCCAAAAAACCCATGTCAATTAAAAAGTTTTCTGTGTCTTCCTTTGTAAATCCTCCGCACAATACATGGGGAATGGCATCTACCTCATACTTATTTTGAATGGCGGCACAAATACCTACAGTTCCTGGACGTTTGCGCACAATGCGTTTTTCCAACAGCCCATTGGCAAGCTCCTTATAATCGTATTCTTCGCGATGATAGGTTACATCAATAAAGGGCGGCTTGAACTCCATCAAGGGGTCAATGCTGTCAAAAATCGTCTGGATGTTTTGTCCCTTTAGGGGTGGCAAAATCTCAAAAGAAAATAAGGTTTTGCCCTTAGCAGTTTGAATGTGTTCGGTTACTTTCATCTTAGTCGTTTAGGTTGGGTTGTAGCCATTTGGTGGCTTCTTCAATAGATATTCCTTTCCGTTGAGCGTAATCTTGTAACTGGTCGGGGTTAATCTTGCCCAAACCAAAATAGCTGGCTTTTGGGTGAGCAAAATAATAACCAGATACCGAGGCAGCAGGCCACATGGCCAAGCTTTCGGTCAGCTCCACGCCAATGCGCTCTTTTACTTGCAGCAACTCCCAAATGGTTTCTTTTTCCAAATGGTCTGGGCAGGCAGGATAGCCCGGCGCCGGACGGATACCGCTGTATTTTTCTTTAATTAAATCCTCGTTGGTCAGGGTCTCGCTGGGTTGATAGCCCCAATGTATGGTTCGCACCTGCTTGTGGAGGTACTCGGCAAAGGCCTCTGCCAAACGGTCGGCTAGTGCCTTGACCATGATGCTGTTATAGTCGTCATTTCGGGCTTCAAACTCCTTGGCTAGTTCAGCGGTACCAAAGCCTGCTGTCACACAAAAGCAACCCATATAATCTTGAGTACCCGAGTCTTTTGGGGCAATATAATCGGAAAGGGCTCGATAGGGTTTGCCCTTACTTTTAAGCAATTGCTGGCGTAGGGTTCTGAAGAGGTGGGTTTGTTGTTCGTGGGTTACCTCAATATCATCTTGATTGTTGCTATTTGCCTTAAAAAGCCCAAACACCGCCTTAGCCTTTAGGAGTTTTCCATCTATGATTTGCTTTAGCATGGCTTTAGCATCAGCAAAAAGCTGGGTGGCTTCTGTGCCCACCACCTGATCGGTCAATATTTCGGGATAGCACCCGTGTAAATCCCACGAACGTAAAAAGGGCGTCCAATCAATATAGTCCACTAAAGGTTGTAATGGTTGCTCCAAAACTTGTATGCCCAATTGTTTGGGTGTTAAGGGTGGTTGCTGCTTAAAATCAATACGCAAACGTTTTTCGCGAGCTTCGGCTATAGGCACATAGGTCTTGTGATCGCTGCGTTGCTGAAAGCGTTCACGAAGGTCGTCATACTCCGATTTTATGTTCAATTTGTATGCTTTGTTGCTGTCGGGTTTTAATAAATTTCCGACCACGGTAACTGCACGAGAAGCATCGTTTACATGTACTACCGTATGCGTGTACTGGGGTGCAATCTTCACAGCGGTATGCGCTCTAGATGTGGTGGCGCCACCTATCAAAACAGGGATGTTTTTACCCGTCTTTTCAAGTTCTTTTACCAAGTACACCATTTCGTCAAGCGAAGGAGTAATCAGCCCAGACAAACCAATGGCGTCTACTTGCTCGGTAAGTGCCTTTTCAATAATGCGCTCTGGCGGTACCATAACTCCCATATCAATGATGTCATAATTGTTACATCCCAAGACCACACCAACAATATTTTTACCAATATCGTGTACGTCCCCTTTGACGGTTGCCATCAAAATTTTTCCTGCAGCTTCAGGCTTTCCTTCTTGGGCGGCTTCAATGTAAGGCAATAAATAAGCAACGGCTTTTTTCATCACCCTTGCAGATTTAACCACTTGTGGTAGAAACATTTTCCCACTACCAAACAAATCACCCACCACGTTCATGCCATCCATCAAAGAACCTTCAATAACTTCAATGGGCGCCTTGGCCGCCTGGCGAGCTTCTTCAACATCTTCAACCACAAACTGATCGATTCCCTTGACCAGCGCATGGGTGATGCGTTCTTGCAAAGGAAGGCTACGCCATGCCAGCTCATTTTTAATTTTTTCCTTGCTCCCGCCCTTTACTTGCTTGGCAAATTCCAACAAGCGTTCAGTGGCATCGTCTCTGCGATTGAGCAACACATCTTCAACCCGTTCCAGCAAGTCTTTTGGAATCTCGTCATAGACCTCCAACATGCTAGGGTTAACAATACCCATGGTCATGCCGTGCTGTATGCCGTGGTATAAAAAAGCGGCATGCATGGCTTCACGCACTCTGTTGTTTCCTCTAAAGGAAAAGGACACATTGCTTACTCCACCACTGACATGGGCATGAGGCAGGTTTTCACGTATCCATTGGGTGGCCTTAAAAAAGTCTAGGGCATTGGATTTGTGTTCTTCCATCCCTGTAGCAACTGGAAAGATATTTGGATCAAAAATAATGTCTTGTGGGGGAAAGCCAACTTGATTAACTAGCGTGTCGTATGAACGCCTGCAAATCTCAATGCGTCTTTCAAGTGAGTCTGCTTGCCCTTTTTCATCAAAGGCCATAACAATGACCGCAGCACCATAGCGCCGTATGCGTTTCGCCTGTTGGATAAAGGTCTCTTCACCTTCTTTAAGACTAATGGAATTAACCACACATTTGCCTTGAACTACTTGCAATCCAGCTTCAATAATTTCCCATTTTGAGCTATCGATCATGATGGGAATTCGAGCAATATCTGGTTCGGCTTGGATTAGATTTAAAAAGCGGCGCATGGTGGCAACGCCATCAATCATACCCTCGTCCATATTCACGTCTAGTATCTGGGCACCTCCATCTACTTGTTCACGAGCAATTTCCAAGGCGGTTTCAAAATCGTTTTGTTCAATAAGCCGTAAAAAGCGTCTTGAGCCTGTAACATTAGTGCGTTCGCCAATATTGACAAAATTGGTGTCTGGGCGCACAACCAAGGGTTCCAATCCAGAAAGCGATAAAAACTTCGGATCAGACATTTTGTGAAATTTTTCTGGGTGTATGGGTCGATGCTGCTTGGGCGAGTAGTTGGATATGCGCTGGCGTTGAGCCACAACAACCACCAATAATATTAACCAATCCATCAATCATATAAGATTCGATTAGATCACACATCTGTTGAGGGGTTTGATCGTATTCCCCAAAGGCATTAGGCAACCCAGCATTGGGGTGAGCCGAAACAAAGCACTGAGCTTGTTGACCAAGGCGCTGTACATAGGGTTTAAGTTGATCAGCGCCCAAGGCGCAATTAAAGCCTACACTTAGCAAATCAATGTGGGCGATAGAAACCAAAAAAGCTTCAACCGTTTGCCCCGAAAGAGTACGGCCAGAAGCATCTGTTATAGTACCACTAACCATCACGGGGATATCGGAGTCAAGTTCCTCTTTGAGTTCGTCTATCGCAAAAAGAGCTGCTTTGGCATTGAGCGTATCAAAAACCGTTTCAACCAAAAGCATATCAACACCACCTTCAATAAGGCCACTTGCCTGCTGCTTATAGGCCACCTTGAGTTCATCAAAAGTAATGGCCCGATAGCCAGGATCACTCACATCTGGCGACATACTTGCCGTTTTATTGGTAGGACCTATAGATCCTGCCACAAATCGGGGTTTAGAAGTATTCTTGGCGGTATAATCGTCCGCGACCTTACGCGCAATTTGTGCCGAGGCTACGTTAAGCTCAGTCACATAATCTTCCAATGCATAATCGGCCATGGCGATGGTAGTGCCTGAAAAAGTGTTGGTTTCAATAATATCTGCCCCAGCTTCCAAATACTTGGCATGCACCTCATAAATGGCATCGGGTTGCGTAATGGAAAGTAAATCGTTATTGCCAACAAGTGGTATATGGTGGTTTTTGAATTGGGTGCCTCGAAAATCCTGTTCATCAAAATTATAGGCCTGCAACATAGTACCCATTGCGCCGTCAAGCACCATGATTTTTTTTGATAAAAGAGCTTCTAAACGTATCATTTTAAGTGGTCAAGAGCTTGTTTTAAGTCTTGGATAATATCGTCTGGATGTTCCAAACCAACAGAAATACGGACAAGTCCGTCTGTAATATTAACAGCCAAACGATCTGCCTCACTTAGCTTGCTGTGTGTTGAAATTGCGGGTTGCGTGACTATGGTACGAGAGTCGCCTAGGTTTGAAGAACGCGAACACATCTTTACCCCATTCATGAACTTTTTACCACCTTCTATGCCGCCTTTCACTTGAATGGTAACGATATTCCCGCCGCGTGTCATTTGCTTTTTGGCAATGTCATATTGAGGATGATCCTTGTGGAAGGGATAACGCACCGCTTCTACAGCTTGGTGTTGTAGTAAAAATGCGGTGATTTTTTCAGCATTGTCACAATGACGATCCACTCGAATGGACAAGGTTTCCAGACTCTTGGAAAGCATCCAAGCATTGAAAGGAGACATCGCAGGTCCAGTGGTTCGAGCAAAGGCATTGATTTCCTTAATAAGGTCTGTGCGGCCAACCGTCACCCCTCCAAGTACCCTACCCTGACCATCTATAAGCTTCGTAGCTGAGTGGATAACCAAATCGGCACCAAAGGCTATAGGTTGCTGCAAATAAGGTGTGGCAAAACAGTTGTCAATGACCAGTATAAGATTGTTCTTTTTTGCCAAAGCACCCAAACGTTCCAGGTCTAAAATCTGCAAGCCGGGATTGGTCGGAGATTCGGCATAAATCATCTTGGTATTGGGCGTAACAAGGGCATCAAAATTATCCAAGTCCTCTATATCAAAATAGGTGGTTTTAATATTCCACTTGGGGAAAATTTTGGTAAACAGTCCGTGCGTAGAACCAAAAACCGCTCGGTCAGAGATGATATGGTCGCCACTATTTAGAAGCGCTGCAAAAGTACCAAATACGGCAGCCATACCCGTAGCGAAAGCACAGCCATCAGCTGCTCCTTCCATTTGACAAATTTTCTCAACAAATTCGTTGGTATTGGGATTTGTAAATCGGCTATAAATGTTCCGTTGCTTCTCATCAGCAAAAGAGGCGCGCATTTCCTCTGCATCGTCAAAAACAAAGCTAGAGGTTAGATAAAGTGGCACACTGTGCTCATCGTGCTGGGATTTTTCTACCTGCGTACGAACAGCGTTGGTTTCAAATTTTTTTGGGATCATAAGGTGTGTTGTTTACAATTACGGAAAAGCTAACCGCAGCAGTGGCTGCTAATGTTAAAGAAACCGAGCAATACTTTGTAAATGACAATTCAGCTGCCCGATAAATTTTTTCAGGCTTTACATCTCCTGTCACGCGTACTGTTGCATGCACTTTTGTAAAAAGTGATGGCGCGGGTTTGTCTATTCGGTCGCCGTTAACCTCAATGTTCAGGCTGTCAAAAACTACTTTTTGCTTGTTGAGAATTGAGATAATATCAATGCTAGAACAACCTGCTACTCCCATAAGCAGCAATTCCATTGGGCTTGCGCCCTTTGGGTTTTCTACAGATTTATTATCAATAGCTATTTGATAGCCATTATCGTTTTCGATTGTGGCATGATAGCCAGACTGATGGGTGAGTTTTACATTCATACATGTTCTTGAATTGGGGTGAATACTTCTTGTAATAAATTTATCAATTGATCGTGTTCAATCAAAAAGGCATCGTGTCCATGTATGGAGTTGATGGTCTTAAAAAATACATTAGGCTTAACATCTAATAATCGGCGGTAGGTGTCTCTGTTGTCTTCATGGGTAAAAAACAAGTCTGTATCAATGGACACAAGAAAAATATTACCTGTTATTTTTTCTACTAAAGTCTCAAAGGAATCACGTTGGTGGCAAATATTAACAGTACCCAACAAATGATTCATCGATTTATAAGCTCTAATATCAAACCGGCTAGCCAGCTTATCACCATGATACAGCATCCATGTCTCGACATTAAATTTATTTTGGTCCTTGTTGATGGTCCTATCGAATCGAAATTTTAAAGATTGTGGTGTTCTATAACACAACATGGCGTGAATACGGGCATCCTCAAGTGGGTTTTGGGAGTTATGCAACAATCGGTCTTGAAGCAAGACATTTGCCAAAATCCAATCTGAAGCTTCCCAATGACAAGCAATGGGGATGACATTGCGAATAAAATTTGGATGTGATACTGCCATTTCCCATGCCAGTGCACCTCCAATAGATCCTCCAATTGCAGCAAAGAGTTCGGATACGCCGAGTTCGTCTAAAACTACTTTAAAAGCTTCGGATATGTCGCTCAAGATCCAATCTTTGTAGGAAGTTAAAAAGCTATCATCAAAGCCATTACCAGGAAAATTAAAGGCAATAACGCTGTACACTTCTGTATCAATCATCTTCTTTGGACCGATAATATCGCTCCACCACCCATCTTCGCCAGACACATTTGAGTTTCCGGTCAGGGAATGATTTACCAAAACAACAGGCGCTTCGTGCAGCTGCTTACCAAATACTTGGTAGGATAAGGTCAAAGGAATGACCTTACCGCTGTGCAACTTAAAGGAAGGTATGCTATGTTTCTGAAGTGACGACATATTGCCTTTATTCTTTTTTCTTAATTAAAGTGTGTCAAAAGCAGCTTGTAAGTCAGCTTTTAAATCTGCAACATCTTCAAGTCCAACAGATAAACGGATAAGGTCATTTGTTACCCCTGTGTCTTCTTGCTGTTCTGGTGTAAGCTGTTGGTGAGTTGTACTGGCGTTGTGGATGATAAGCGATTTTGAATCTCCAAAATTGGCGAGCAATGAGAAAATCTTGGTGTTATCTGCAATTTTCTTTGCTGCTTCAAATCCACCTTTCACACCAAAAGTAACAACACCACTTTGGCCATCTTTTAGGTACTCATTTGCCAGACTGTTGTATTTGCTCGACGACAATCCTGGATAGTTAACCCATGCTACAGATTCGTTTTCGCTTAGCCATTGAGCCAATTCAAGTGCGTTTTGGCTGTGACGTTGCATTCTTACAGACAAGGTTTCTATCCCTTGAATGATTTGAAAAGCATTAAAAGGACTTATTGCTCCTCCTAAATCACGAAGACCCTCTATCCTAATTCTTGCAATATAGGCTGCAGGCCCCAAAGCTTCGTGGTAGTTTAGCCCATGATATGAAGGTGAAGGAGAGGTGAATTCTGGAAACTTACCACTCGACCAATCAAATGTACCTGCGTCAATAATAACACCGCCCATAGCTGTACCGTTGCCATTTAGGTATTTGGTCAAGGAATGAATAACAATATTTACGCCGTGTTCGATGGGTTTCAACAATGCGGGTGTAGCAACTGTATTGTCCACCATAAAAGGAACCTTATGTTTCTTGGCTACTTTAGAGATAGCTGCCAAATCAAGTACGTCCAGTTTTGGATTGCCCAATGACTCCGCAAAAATAAGACGTGTGTTGTCTTGAACAGCAGCTTCAAAATTGGCAACATCGTTAGGATCAACAAAAGTTGTGGTGATACCAAAGCGTGGCAACATAGACTTTAGCATATTGTATGATCCACCATACAGGCTGTTTGAAGACACAATGTGGTCACCAGACTTTAAAAAAGTAAGGATGCCCGTTGACAAAGCAGCTGTCCCAGAGCAAGTGGCCACAGCGGCTATGCCTCCCTCAAGTGCTGCCATACGCTGTTCCAGTACGTCAGTTGTAGGGTTGTTTAGTCGGGTATAAATATATCCAGGTTCTGCTAATGCAAAAAGGTTTGCAGCGTGTTCTGCATTGTTAAAAACAAAAGAAGTCGATTGATACAACGGTACTGCTCTTGTTCCTTGTGTTTTGGTTACATCATGTCCTACGTGTAGGGCATCAGTTGAAAAATTTGAATTACTCATGTTATTATATTAAAATTGATTCTTGAATGTTTGTACTAAATCGAGTTTTTCCCAAGTGAATAATTCCACCTCACAGTCTATACGACCGTTATAGGGTGACTCGAATGTCTTTTTAACGATTTGTGGCTTACGCCCCATGTGTCCATAGGCAGCCGTTTCCTCATATATAGGGTTTCGGAGTTTGAGGCGTTGCTCAATTCCAAAAGGCGATAAATCTACAAGAGCAGCTACTTTTTCTGCTATTTCAGCATCTGTGAATTTGGTATTTGTTGTTCCATAGGTATTGATAAATACGGATGTAGGAGCTGCTACACCGATGGCATAACTCAGCTGTACCAGAACTTCATCGCAAACGGCAGCGGCTACCAAGTTTTTGGCTATATGTCTTGCAGCATAGGCAGCACTTCGGTCTACTTTAGAAGGGTCTTTACCACTAAAGGCACCTCCACCGTGTGCTCCTTTCCCACCATAGGTATCTACAATAATCTTACGGCCGGTAAGCCCTGTATCTCCGTGAGGACCCCCGATAACAAACTTGCCGGTTGGGTTGATGTGATAAACAATATCATTGCCAAAGAGCGCCTGAATGTTTGCCGGGTATTCGGCAATAACAGCAGGAATGACCTGAGTAATTAAATCCTTTCGGATTTTGGCCAACATGGCGTTGTCTTCATCGAAATCGTCATGCTGGGTTGAAATAACAATAGTATCCACTCGCAAAGGCTTGTGGTCGTCCGTATATTCAAGTGTTACTTGGGACTTTGCATCTGGACGTAGATAGGGTATGGCTGTTTTTTCTCTTCTAAAATCAGACAGTACGCGCATGATTTTATGAGAAATATCAAGTGCCAAAGGCATATAATTATCAGTTTCATTGGTAGCATAACCAAACATAATTCCCTGGTCTCCGGCGCCTTGTGCGGCTGCCTCAGCTCTATCAACGCCTTGGTTAATATCGGGAGATTGTTCGTGAATAAGTGAAATGACACCACAAGAATCTCCAGAAAATTGATAGGCGTCTTTGTTATAGCCAATCCGGTTTATGGTACGTCGCGTTATGGACTGTATATCAAGGTAGGTTTTACTTTTAACCTCACCGGCTACGACAGCCTGACCTGTAGTAACTAGGGTTTCACAAGCTACCTTACTATCAGGGTCAAATGCGATAAAATGATCCAAAAGTGCATCGCTTATTTGATCTGAAACTTTGTCTGGGTGACCTTCACCTACTGACTCTGATGTAAAAAAATATGACATAATCTTGCTTTTGGGGAGTATATAGACTGATTGCAGTAATCAAAAGCAAGCTGTTTTAGCAGTTTTTTTGAGAGGTTGCAATCAGTCAAATCCTTCCTCTGTGGGTGCAAATATACAACAAGATGAAAATTTACAAAGAAATTTTAGCGAAAACTTACAGAGACCCCAACATTAAGCGTATTAAATTCCTGAAGCGTATAATTGGCAAATATCTTTAAAAACAACAAATTAGCTCTGGCACCAATCATGGCATGAGCACCTGTGTATTCCTTGTCTGATTTTAAGGGGTCAGTAAGTGTTTTTGATGTTCCATTAGCAAGCGGAATAATATAATCTCCAAGCATGTCAAACGCTACATTTCCTTTGCCGTATCCAATACCACCAACAATACTGATGATGGGAAAATCCAATGATCCAAGTGCTTGAATGGTAAACGTGTCTACTTCATAGTTAACCATTTGGCCGGTATTTACACTACTTAGTTGATAATCCAAATTCATTTTAGAATAAGAAGCTAATGCAGAAATATTAAGCGGAAGTTTATCCAAAAAACCAAAATACTGCATTAGGTTATGCTTGAAACCAACACCAAAAAGACCAAACTCAGCGCCTTGGTTTTTTAGTTTAGGCACATAGCGTACCATTAAATCGGTATCGAAAAATAAGCCTAAGCCAAGTTGTAAGTAGGGTGTAGGAACTGAGTTCATTACCAAATCATCTCCTAAACCCCCTGGCATTTCTAAAGACTGAGAAATGCTGGTGCCTGGTAAGGTATATGTAAAAGTTGTGCTGTTCTTAACACCAAAAACAGTGTTTGCTGTAGTTGCCGTCGAACTAAGTTCTTTCAGCCCTAAATCAGCAATTGCAAATGACTTTGCTGCATCTGAAACACTTGGTGAGGCAGCACCAAAAGTAATGTCAAAACCAAGTTTTTTATGTGTCTTGGCAGATGATGCCCAGCCGCTGTTTAAGCTGTAGGTCAATGATTGCCCTAGTGGCCCAACATATGCATCAACGAGCGTTTGTGCATCTTGAGTTGTGGCCTTCAATACGTTATCCAAATCATCAAATAATTGTGCAGAAGAGAATGTGGTGGTAAGTGAAATTAAAAATAGGGTTAGGTTTTTCATTTTAGGTTTTTTTGAGGGTTACACTTTCAAATATACGCTAAATAAAATATTTGAGCGTGAGGTAGATAAAGCGTGGTTGAATCATATACAGCGTAGTGATTTGTGAAATCCCAGAAAAACTATCTCTATTTATACTGCTGTTACCCAATACATTTTTTGCTTGAAATCCAAACTCCCACTTACTGTCTTTCCTGTTGTAAAGTAATGACATGGACAAGTCGTCGTATTTGTTGAGCGAAGTACTCCCCAAGCGATAATCATAGAAACTGTAATCGGCCAAAAAGATAAAACCGTTTAGAAAGGCTGCATCCACTCCAACAAAAGGACGCTCGGTAATATAGTAACGCACACGATCCTCATCCTTTGAGCGATTGTTGTTGTAGCTAAAGCCCACTTGAACATTTGGAGCAGCCTTAAAATTGGTTGCTAGGGTTGCACTTGCAAACTGGGTGAAGTAGTTAAATTGACGCAAATCTCCATTAACAATATTGTAGGATTTGTTTTTATTGGCTCGAAGCGTGAAACTCGTTTTTAAGTTATTAAACCTTTTTTGAAGCCGTGCATTTATATTGATGCGTTCTTCTGCTTTTGGTGAATTAAAAGGAGAAGACTCGCGATTGATCCCAGAAACAACATTTACCGTTTTAAAATTATCAAACTGTTTTCGGTAGTTCATACTAATAAAGATATTCGTGAAGTTAAACATGTTGAAATTGAAATAGTTTAAACTGAAATTATGAAAATACGCAGGTTTTAGTTCACTATTCCCGAGGAATAATCTGTTGTAATTGCTGAAGGTATAGCCCGCGCCAAGCCTACTCACATCGGAATACTGCAATTGTGCCCGATAAGTAAAGCGCAGTGATTCTGATTTGCGAAACTGATACCGAACCCAAACATCTGGTAAAATCCTTGTCTCCTTGTTCGTAGTAGGGTTCAATTGAAGGGTCTTAATATCGTAGTTGTGCAATGTAAAACCGGGATTGATTAGAAACTTGCCCACTTTTACTCTGTAACGAACCGCAGTGTATATATCCGAAAAGTCAAAATGAACATCGTTAATAAGGTTGGGCTGATCAAAAGCAGTAAGCGTACCATCAACTGTGTTACCCATGCTGGAAGTATAATCTTGTTTTACTTGAGTGGTGCCCACTGTGAAATTTAAACTTGACGTATCATTCAACATATAATAGTATTCCAAACGCCCATCGAGCTTATTGGTTTTTGTAAAACGATTTTGTTGAACTAAATAGCCTTCAGGCTGGTTGCTTAGGGGAAGGACATTTGGAAAAAGAATGCGTTCTTTTAGCAATTCAAAAAAGGGGTTTTCCTCTTGAAGGGTGTGCTGTAATTCAAGTGCAAAAATATGCTTCTCATTCAGTGTGAAATACGCATTTAGATTCTGACTTAACTGCTTTGGTGTTTGTTCGCGAAGCGAGCTAATTTCTTCTACTCTTGTGGCAGAAGATGTTAAGTCGCTGTATTCCGATTCATCAGCTTTTCGATAGAACACATCATACTCAAACTGAAAGTCAGGATTTGCGTTGTAGAGCGTGCTGAACTTATACAGTTCTGATGTATTTGACTGATCAAAATCGTTGTCTGTCACTTCTTTGACACCCGTAGAGGTGAACGTGCGTTCACGAATGGATTTGATTCGGGTGTTATTTTGTGAAAGTATGGCAAAACCTGAAAGGGTTAATCCCTCTTTGGGCTGATGTGAAAAGTTAGTAGCAGCAAAATCATTTTCAATGGAGGCTGCATTGTTGTTTTGTAGGTTTGAAAGTCCTACGTCATCCGTTTGAATTTGAACGGAAGAACCACTTTGGTTGCTTTGATTTCTAAACCCGCCTGTAAATCTAAAGTAGTCCTGCCTTGTAAATGGATTTTCACCAAGATTGTTTCTATTGCCAAGGAAGTTTATGCTGGTTTTTGGGCTGTAATAAAATACTTTTGGGTTTAGCAATATTCGATCTTTTTCGCCACCGCCTGCACCCAGTTCTCCAAACCAAAAGCGGTCTTTTCCTTCTTTTAACTTGATATTGATGGCTATATTATCGTCGTTATTCGTAACACCGCTCAACTGTGAAATTTCATTGAAGTTTTTCAATACTTGGACCTTATCAACGGCATTTGCAGGTATGTTTTCAGTTGCTATTTTTGAGTCGCCATCGAAAAAATCTTTTCCCTCAACCATGACCTTCGTCACCTTTCGTCCTTCAACTTCAATTTGACCATCTGAAGTGATTTCAACGCCTGGTAAGTTTTCCAATACATCTTTTAGTTTACGTTCTGAGCCTGTATTAAAGGAGTCGGCATTATACACGATGGTATCGCCCTGAATGGATACGGGCATTTCATAGGTGATCTCCACTCCATCAAGCTGCTCTGCCTGCTCATACATTACAATCACCTCGTTGAGGTCGGTGGTTGATTTGCGGTCTAGTGAAACAGGTTTATATCCTAAATAAGAAATCTTTATGGTGTAAGGAACATTGTTTTTTATACCAATAGAAAATTTACCTTCCATATCCGATATGGCAAAATTATCCATTCGGTTGGTTTCTTGGTTAGTAGCAACAATATTGGCAGTGGATATAGCCACACCAAGACTGTCTAAAACAACTCCTTCAAGTCTAATATTTTGACTCCAGGCACTTACTGATACAACAAAGACGAGCAATGCGCATACTTTCCTTTTTCCCATTAACTATCCTTTTATCATGATGCGATTTCCGTTGCCTCTGTTTCCATTATTTTGAAAACGATCTCGCATTTCTTTCGCCTTTTGCTCTCTAATTTTTGAAAATTCCTTTTGGGTAACTGCTCGGCCTTTTTTAGGTGCTTCAAGCTTGATTTTATCTTTAACATTCATCTGGACTTCTGTACAAACCAAAACCCTATTGTCATCTTGTACCATCAGCACCAACCCGGGCAAACCAAAATAGCTTGCAGGTCCAGCAGAAATGGGAATGTCGGTTGTAAACCATACAGAAACGGTAACAGCTACTTTTTCGGGGGCTTCTTTTTCTTCTTCTTCCTTTTTATTTCGATTGCCGAAAGACATAGTAAAGCTTGTTGGATCTTTCTTGTAAACATAGGTTGCTTCATAAGCGGTGTATTGCCCTATTTGCTTGGATTCACCCGTAAAAGCCCATTTGCGTTGATTCGTGTTTTTTGACACCAAAAATGTCTTGCCAAATAATTCTTGTTGGCTCGTTTGCTTGCGCGCAGCAAGGTCGGTATGCGTAATACTGCCATCACCTCCGCCAAAGCGCATAAAACCACCCCCGCGCCCTCCTTGAGGGCTGTCTAATTTTTCCTCTTTTTTGTATAAGGATTGTGTTTGGTCAAAAAACAGATTGAAGCTTTGAGGTTCAGACATGCGTTTTTTGATACGCTCAGCCACATTTTTTGGAATATTGGGATTGTTTGCAAAATCCATATTCATACTGACTTTCATGGTGTAGGTTGCCTTTGCAAGCTGTCCGTTTGAAAAGAACGGAGTTAAGATCAGTAAAGACAAAAGAATTTTAAACATAACGTTTTCAATATTAGACACAAGATATCACAAAAAGTTTTAATTTAAATTATAGCGATCAAGGGGGAATTTTTTTTGGAAAGATACTTATATTGTGGCTAAATTTTACATATGCATATTGCCATAGCTGGAAATATAGGAGCTGGAAAAACATCGCTCACAGAACTACTGCACAAACACTATGGATGGGAAGCACATTATGAAGATGTTGTTGAGAATCCCTACCTCGATGATTTTTATGCTGAAATGGAACGTTGGTCATTTAACCTTCAAATCTATTTCCTTAACAGTCGATTCCGGCAAATTTTAGAAATCCAAAAAAAGGGGAATGACGTGGTACAAGACCGTTCCATATATGAAGACGCCCATATTTTTGCGCCAAACCTCAATGCTATGGGACTCATGACGCATCGTGATTTTAAAAATTATCAAGCTGTTTTTGAGCTTATGGAATCTTTGGTTAAAGGTCCAGATTTGATGATCTATTTAAGAAGTTCGATTTCAAATCTCGTCTCACAAATACACAAGCGCGGACGTGATTATGAAAATTCCATCAGTATTGAGTACTTAAGCAGGCTTAATGAGCGCTATGAAGCTTGGGTGCACAACTATGATAAAGGAAAAGTCTTAATCATTGATGTGGACGACATTAATTTCGTGGACAACACCTCAGACCTCAGTACTGTAATTGAAAAAATTGATGCGGAATTGAGCGGGCTTTTTACTTCTTCGTAACGCCAAGTTCACTTTCAGCTGTTGTGATAGCTTCTTGAACTTCAGTGGCAGTACCTTCAAATACCTTTACTTGTTCAACTTCCTGTCCGTCTTGGTCAGTAACCACTGTTAGGGTGCCTTTAGCCATACCCTCATCTGTACGTTCCATTTGCACTTCTACATGAACCACGTCGGAACTGTGGCCATCACCCAAAAGCGGAGCCATCACAAGACCGATCAAACACGTAAGCTTAATCAAAATATTCATGGAAGGACCAGAAGTATCTTTAAATGGATCACCAACCGTGTCGCCAGTAACTGCAGCTTTGTGCGCTTCGCTCCCTTTAAAGGTCATCTCGCCATCAATCTCTACTCCAGCTTCAAATGATTTTTTAGCGTTGTCCCATGCACCACCAGCGTTATTTTGGAAAATTGCCCACATAACACCAGACACACAAACACCTGCCATATAACCACCGAGTGGTTCAGCACCAAATAATAATCCAATCAAAATGGGAGTAATAATGGTAATTAAACCGGGCAATAGCATTTCCTTAAGTGCAGCCTTGGTAGAAATATCTACACACTTGGCATACTCAGGCTTTCCTTTTCCTTCTAAAATTCCAGGGATCTCTTTAAACTGACGACGCACCTCTTGCACCATTTCCATGGCGGCCTTACCAACAGATTGCATGGCAAGCGCAGAGAAGACAACAGGTATCATACCCCCTACAAATAACATTGCCAGTACATCCGCTTTAAAGATGTTGATTCCGTCAATACCCGTGAAGGTTACATAAGCAGCAAATAGTGCCAAGGCTGTAAGTGCAGCAGAAGCAATGGCAAATCCTTTACCTACCGCCGCAGTGGTGTTTCCTACTGAATCTAAAATATCTGTACGCTCACGTACTTTTGGCTCAAGTTCACTCATTTCAGCTACGCCCCCTGCATTGTCCGCAATAGGACCAAATGCATCAATTGCCAATTGCATTGCGGTGGTTGCCATCATGGCGGATGCTGCTAGTGCAACTCCGTAGAAGCCCGCTAGTGCATAAGAACCATAAATAGCGGCTGCAAATAAAATAACAGATGAAAAGGTAGATTTCATACCCACAGCCAGTCCAGCTATAATATTGGTAGCAGCACCTGTAGAACTGTTTTGAACGATGTCCATAACAGGTTTTTTGCCTAGTGAGGTATAATATGCGGTTACCATGGAAATCAAGGCACCAACAGCTAAGCCGATACAGGCAGCAAAAAATACGTTTATGGATGGAACAGCAACAACTCCCTCACCAAAGAAAGTCATGTTGATGGTGTCTTCGAGCATCCAGTCAATCAAAAACCAGCTCGCAACCAATGTCAGTAGAATTGCAGCCCAGTTTCCTGTGTCTAGCGCTTTTTGTACTTGTGACTCTTTTGCATCGTTAGATTTGATACGAACAAATAAGGTTCCGATAATAGATGCCAAAACACCTACACCTGCAATGACCAATGGCAACAATATAGGCCCCATTCCATTAAAAGAAACAAGTTCAGTACCAGCGTCTAGCATGTCTTTTACGACGTAATTACCCAAGACCATAGCAGCTAACACGGTCGCTACGTAAGAGCCAAATAAATCGGCACCCATCCCAGCTACATCACCCACGTTATCACCAACATTATCAGCAATTGTTGCAGGGTTACGGGGATCGTCTTCAGGAATGCCTGCCTCTACTTTTCCAACAAGGTCAGCGCCAACATCGGCAGCCTTGGTATAAATACCTCCTCCTACACGTGCAAACAATGCAATAGATTCCGCACCTAAAGAAAAGCCCGCTAAGGTTTCTAGCACAACGGTCATGTTCGCATAAAAGGTTCCGTCTTGACCCATGAATTGACCAATAAAAAACAAAAACAATAAGCTCAATCCCAGTACGGCTAGTCCCGCTACGCCCAGTCCCATTACAGTCCCTCCGTTAAAAGAGACATTCAACGCGTTTGGCAAACTTGTTTTGGCAGCCTCTGCAGTACGTGCATTGGCATCAGTGGCAATACGCATCCCGATGTTACCAGCAAAGGCACTAAAAAAAGCACCAAAAATAAAGGCGGGTACAATCATCCAATGAGTGGATTCAACTAGAGTAGAAACGATGTATAAGGCGACAGACGCACCAACAACAAAAAAGGAAAGCAGTCGATATTCAGCACCTAAGAAAGCAAGTGCGCCTTCTTTAATAGCGCTTGAAATTTCAATCATCTTGGCGTCTCCAGCAGCTTGCTTGCGCACCCATTGGGCTTTAATGATCATAACAATTAGGCCTAGTACGGCGAGTACTATTGGAAGGTAAAAAACAAATTCATTCATGTGTAGTGTGGTAATTGGTTTAATTCATAACTTTTTTTACAGCGCGTACAACATCCTCATGGCTGGGTAACCATTCTTGTAACAATACAGGAGAATAGGGTGCAGGCGTATCGGCTGTATTGATTTTCTGAACAGGAGCGTCCAAATAATCAAAAGCCTGGCTTTGTACTTGGTAGGTAATTTCGGTGGATATATTTCCAAAGGGCCATGATTCTTCTAAAATAATCAATCTGTTGGTTTTTTTAACAGAAGTAAGGATGGTATCCATATCCAGTGGGCGAATGGTTCTCAAATCAATAAGCTCACAAGAAATATTTTCTTTTGCTAATATTGCAACGGCTTTTTGCGCTTCTTTTAAGATTTTTCCAAAGGAAACTATCGTAACATCTTGTCCTTGTTGCTTTACTTCTGCAACGCCAATAGGCAATACATATTCCCCTTCAGGCACTTCACCTTTGTCTCCATACATTTGCTCAGACTCCATAAAAATAACAGGATCATTATCTCTAATGGCAGCCTTTAACAAGCCTTTGGCATCATACGGGTTTGCAGGTACAATTACTTTTAGACCAGGACAATTGGCATACCAACTCTCAAATGCCTGTGAGTGGGTTGCGGCCAACTGACCGGCAGAACCGGTTGGCCCACGAAATACGATTGGACATGGAAACTGCCCGCCAGACATCTGACGAATTTTTGCTGCGTTGTTTATGATTTGATCGATGCCAACTAGCGCAAAATTGAATGTCATAAATTCGATAATGGGTCTATTCCCTGTCATGGTCGAACCTACGCCAATACCGGCAAATCCAAGTTCGGAAATTGGGGTATCGATAACACGCTTTTCACCAAACTCATCCAACATACCTTTAGAAGCTTTATAAGCACCGTTGTACTCAGCAACTTCCTCGCCCATTAAATATATGCTATCGTCTAAGCGCATTTCCTCAGACATTGCTTCGCATATTGCTTCTCTAAATTGAATGGTTCTCATATATGTTTTAAGAGGCGCAAAAGTAGCAATAAAATACCTTAAAGCAAAAGACTTCTATTTATTATGCGTGCATAGTATTTTTTTATACATTTGAACTAAATTCTAAATCTATGAACATACTCGTTTGCATAAGCCATGTTCCCGACACCACCTCGAAAATAAACTTCGTTGAAAACGATACGCAATTTGATACAAATGGGGTGCAGTTTGTTATCAATCCCAACGATGAATTTGGGCTTACCCGTGCCATTTGGTTTAAAGAAAAACAAGGGGCGCAAGTGCATGTTATCCATGTGGGCACTGCAGCTGCAGAACCTACGCTCCGCAAGTGCTTGGCCATAGGCGCCGATAAAGCTTTCCGTGTAGATACCCCTGCAACAGATGGAATGCAAGTTGCTAAAGAGCTTGCTGCATTTATTAGTACCAATCCATATGACCTTGTCATTGCAGGCCGGGAATCTATTGATTACAACGGCGCTATGGTGCCTGGTATACTTGCTGCACTGCTCGATATTGCTTTTGTACCCAATTGCGTTGGTTTGGAAATTGATGGCAAGAATGCCGTTGTTGAACGCGAAATTGATGGCGGGCGTGAAAAACTAAAAGGGAATTTGCCGATGGTTATTGGCGGACAAAAGGGTCTTGTTGAAGAAGCTGATCTTAAAATTCCAAACATGCGTGGCATCATGCAAGCACGACAAAAACCCTTTGAAGTGCTTAATCCAAAGGGTTCGGGGATCCCCACCAAAGATGTCCTATTTGAAAAGCCAGCTCCAAAAGCTGAAGTCAAGCTCGTTCCTGCTGACGACATCGACCAATTGATCGAATTATTACATAAAGAAGCTAACGTTATTTAACCTAATATTATGTCTATCCTTCTCTTTATTGAATCTGAAAACAACAAACTTAAACGCAATGCGGCCGAAATTGCATCCTATGGAGTTGCTTTGGCCGACAAGCTCAACAAAGACTGTGTAGCGATTAGCTTTAATGCCGACAACGCCCAAGAATTGGGACAATTTGGGGTTTCAAAAGTTTTTAATGTTACCAATACGCCACAGCAATTTGACGCACATGTCTATGCAAATGTCTTGACGCATTATGTCGCGAAGCTTGCAGCTACACATATTATTGTTAGCAGCAGCGCTGATGCCAAGTTTTTAGCGCCGCTGATTGCAGCAAACACAAACGCTGCTTATGTGCCCAATGTAGTGGCTTTGCCACACGAATATCAACCCCTAACGGTTAGAAGAACAGCTTTTACCAATAAGGCTTTTGCAAACACCACACTAACTGCCGAGGTTAATATCATTGGGGTTGGAAACAATACATTTGGCTCTGTTGAACAAGCGGTTGATTGCGTTGTTGAAAATGCAACTGTCGAACACACGGCTTCGCAGTTAGAGCAGTTATCCATAAGCAAGGAAACCGGAAAGGCTACTATAGCCGATGCCGACGTAGTCGTGTCTGGTGGTCGAGGCCTAAAAGGTCCAGAGCACTGGCATTTAATTGAGGAACTCGCTGAAGTATTGGATGCTGCCACAGCATGCTCGAAGCCCGTTTCTGATATGGGCTGGCGTTCTCACGATGAGCACGTCGGGCAAACAGGCAAGCCTGTTTCTACCAACCTCTATATTGCCATTGGTATATCGGGTGCCATACAGCATCTGGCAGGAGTGAATGCTTCAAAAGTGAAGGTTGTCATTAACAATGATCCAGAAGCGCCTTTCTTTAAAGCTGCAGACTACGGCATTGTGGGAGATGCGTTTGAAGTGGTTCCTGTACTAACAGAAAAACTTAAGGCGTTTAAAGCACAATCATAATACCCAATTTTGTATTTTAGGGCACGTAAAGAACATCCTTAATCATGAGCCTTATTCAACTTCGTGTAAACCGGATTACCTACAGCCAAAATCAAAGCGGCGCATACGCCATGATTTTGGATGAAGTTGATGGAAAACGCAAACTCCCGGTGGTCATTGGAGAATTTGAAGCACAATCCATTGCTGTTAATTTAGACAAAGACATAAAGCCACAACGCCCCTTTACACACGATCTGTTTAAGAATTTTGCATATCGATTTGATATTGCCATAAAAAGGGTAATCATTACCAAATTGGTAGATGGCGTTTTTTACTCGAGTCTTATATGTGAACGGGATAAAATTGAAGAGATTATTGACTCTAGAACTTCTGACGCTGTGTCGTTGGCATTGCGATTCAAGGCGCCCATTTATACCCATGAAAGTGTGTTGGAAAAAGCCGGGGTTGTCTTTGAAAAAGGAGAATTACCCGCGAAAGGTACACCCGACGACGAATTGTCCGATGAACTGAATTATTCAGATCTATCTAACCAAGAACTTGAAAATGCCATTAAAAAAGCGGTCAAAAAAGAAGATTACGAATTAGCAGCCCGATTGAGGGATGAAATTTCTAAGCGTACAAACAAAACCAAAGAATGACATTTTTGGATTTATCCCAGCAGCCTATTGCGGCTCACCAAGGCATCTCATTACTGGGCGCTATACAAGCAGTTGGTGGAATTGTTGCACTGCTACTTATTGCATATTTGTGCAGTAACAATCGAAAAGCCATCAATTGGAAAACAGTTGGATTTGGTTTATTGTTACAACTTGTATTGGCGATAAGTATTTTAAAGCTAAGTTGGGTACAGAGCATCTTCAATGCCGTTGGTAAAATATTCGTCAGTATTTTAGACTTTACCGCTGCAGGAAGCTTGTTTTTGTTCGGAGATTTAATGAATGTTGACAGCTACGGCTTTATATTTATTTTTCAAATACTGCCCACCATCATCTTTTTTGCTGCACTTACTTCGTTGTTGTTTTATCTTGGGGTATTGCAGTTTTTGGTTAAAATACTAGCCAAGGGAACCGCAAAACTGCTTAACATTTCGGGGGCAGAAAGCCTATCTGTAATTGGAAATATATTTTTGGGGCAAACAGAAGCACCACTGCTCATCAAGGCTTATTTACCCAAGATGAATCGTTCCGAAATGCTGTTGGTTATGGTTGGCGGAATGGCCACGGTAGCTGGAGGCGTTTTAGCGGCCTATATCGGTTTTTTGGGTGGTGATGATCCCGTTTTGCGTCTGGCATTTGCCAAACACCTACTCGCAGCCTCAGTTATGGCTGCACCCGGTGCCATTATAGTAGCAAAAATGCTATTCCCCCAGACAGCATCTATTGACACAAATCCAGAAGTATCCACGCAAGATGTTGGCAGTAATATGCTAGATGCCATAGCTAACGGTACCATAGAGGGTGTAAAACTCGCAGCTAATATCGGAGGTATGCTACTGGTTTTTGTAGCCTTAATTGCGATGGTAAATGGAATACTATTCGAGGTCGGAGAAATTACCAATCTAAATGAATGGGTTTCAAGTATATCTTCTTATGACGCGCTTTCCATAGAGGCTATTTTGGGAACTTTATTTGCTCCAATCATGTGGCTTATCGGAGTACCTTGGGACGATTTATTGCCCATGGGACAGCTATTAGGTATTAAACTCGCGGCAAGTGAATTTGTGGGTTATATTCAATTGGCAGAACTTAAAAACGCAGCCAATGAAATTCATTTCAGCAGCCAAAAATCTATTGTAATGGCAACTTATATGTTATGTGGGTTTGCCAATTTTGCCTCAATTGGTATTCAAATTGGCGGAATTGGTGGACTGGCGCCCAACCAGCGAAAGGTGCTTTCTTCATTTGGTTTTCGTGCTGTTTTAGGTGGAACCATTGCCTCATTACTGTCTGCTACACTGGTGGGGGCACTGTTAGGATAATAGTTGAAAACCTTTTGAAAAACTATTCTTCAAAATGCAAGATATTTTGATCTAGCTTTTAATTTTACAAAAAACAAACAATGCAGCAGTATTTAAATTTGGTTCGACGTGCCCGCAACGACGGAGCTGTTAAAGGAGACAGAACAGGAACAGGAACAAGAAGTGTTTTTGGGCACCAAATGCGCTTTGACTTATCAGAGGGTTTTCCGTTAGTAACAACCAAAAAAATACACCTTAAATCGGTTATCCACGAACTACTATGGTTTATAAAAGGAGATACCAACACAGACTATCTTACCAAGAACGGCGTGCGTATATGGAATGAATGGGCTGACGAAAATGGAGACTTGGGCCCAGTATACGGGCATCAATGGCGCAACTGGAATAGCGAAAATGTAGATCAGCTCAAACAAGTTATCGAAACGCTAAAAACCAACCCCAACAGCCGACGTATGTTAATTTCAGCTTGGAATCCAAGCGTACTTCCTGATACCTCTAAAAGTTTTTCTGAAAATGTTGCCAATGGAAAGGCTGCCCTGCCTCCCTGCCATGCTTTTTTTCAATTTTATGTAGCAGACGGCAAACTATCTTGCCAACTATATCAACGGAGCGCTGATATTTTCTTGGGAGTACCGTTTAATATTGCATCCTATGCCCTACTCACAGAAATGATGGCGCAAGTTTGTGGCTTTAAAGCAGGTGAATTTATCCATACACTTGGCGATGCCCACATATACACCAATCACTTTGACCAAGTTGAACTTCAGCTCAGCAGAGCGCCCAAACCGCTACCTACCTTAAAACTTAACCCAAACATAAGCGACCTTTTTGATTTTAAATACGAAGACATTGAAGTCTTGAATTACGATCCACATCCTGGAATTAAGGGCGCTGTCGCTGTTTAATCTTCATCTTATGTTTAGAAAAAAGAAAACTCCTTCAGCCATCGACCCGCAGCAACTCTCGCTAGTTGAGTATGCCCAGCAACGCATCGCGCAAAAGACATGGTTTCACAGGCATTTGCTGAGCTCGCTGTTTCTCATTTTTTTCGCATTAATAGCGAACTTAGCTTTTGAATATAAGGCTGAATTTATGCCTTTCAACTCCAAATGGTCCTTTGCCTTAGCCACCCTGTTGGGGGCGCTACTGGTCATTCACTTTTTGCGTGTTTATGTGTTTCATTCATTTATGGGCAAAGCCTGGGAAACACAACAAATGGAGTTTCTGCTAGAAAAGCAGGCGTTAAAAGTTGAAAAATTAAAACGCAATATGGACAAAGAGGCTGCACTTAAAGCAAGTGCCGAGTGGGAACGTGAAAATCAAAAAAGGAACATCACCATGATTGCTGCTGCTGCAGAAAACAATGCACTTGGCAAAGACAACAAACTCATCTGGCATCTGTCTGATGATCTTAAGCATTTCAAAAATTTAACCAAAGGACACCATGTCATCATGGGTAGAAAGACCTTTGAATCCATGCCCAAAGCCCTGCCCAATCGCACCAACGTTGTGATTACTAGGCAAAAAGATTATACCGCTGAGGATGCGCATGTTGTGCATTCTTTAGAAGCGGCTCTGGCACTTGCGCAAGAAGATGAGCAAC
>Ga0228624_1000087_pt1 | contig 57022 bp, 21 predicted proteins | sample 29DmetaG_FD_182744 | JGI IMG/M metagenome (GOLD analysis project Ga0228624, IMG submission 182744) | Seawater microbial communities from Monterey Bay, California, United States - 29D | ecosystem: Environmental > Aquatic > Marine > Coastal | place: USA: California | collected 2016-10-10 | reverse complement strand
TACAGTGTAATGCTTTTATAGGTGTGGGACAAGGTATATATATCGAGGTTCATTTTCCTAAAAAGTGTTTAGGTTATATAATCCAAGATATAATAGGAATTGAGGGATATGGTGTGATAAAAACAGCAGAACCATTAATAATTGAATGTAAATTTGACAATCAGCTCAATGCTTTTTAGATAAATTAACAAAAAATTTGATTTTTTATTTTGAGTATTTAAATGTTTACACTCTATCATGCTTATCTCTATTGAAGGAAACATTGGAACCGGTAAGACTACACTTATTAACATCCTCAAGCAGAAATTTGGCAAAAGGAATAATGTAATTTTTGTAGATGAACCTCTTCAACAATGGCTTGATCTAAAAGATTCAGATGGTGAAAATATTTTGGGTAAATTTTATGCCGATCAAAAACGCTGGTCATATTCATTTCAAATGCATGCTTTCATTACTCGTTCTAAGGCAATTCTCGAACAAAATACAGAGGACAATGTAATTATTATTGAGAGGTCAGTTATTACAGACCGTAATGTATTTGCCTCTCTTCTAAATGAATCGGGGAAGATTTCTGTGATGGAATGGCAACTTTACATTGAGTGGTTTGATTGGCTTACGCAACATTTTAGTAAAGTAACTCCCGATAAGTTTATCTATTTGAAGGCTAACCCAGAAATTTCATACCAGCGTATGGTTAATAGGACGCGCGATGAAGAAACAAATGTTCCTATTGATTATCTCAAACAAGTAGCAGAAAAACACGATAACTGGCTACTTGATGAAGATAGTAATGAAAATGTTATTACAATTGACGTGAATCATGATTTCTCAGATTCAAACCGCTTTAAAACTACGGTAATTGACCGAGTAAGTCAACTTATCAAAGATAATGTAAGTAGTATGTCATCATCTTCTTCAGAGAAGTCTTTTGATGAGATGCTTTCGTCCATGCATTGTTAAAAAATTGATTAAAAATTTAAATAAATTTAATTATTATATTTTTTATGACAACGCAAATTCTACCCCATACCCCTGAAAATACCCGGATTGAGATTATTCTGGGATGTATGTATTCGGGAAAGTCTACTGAACTGCTGAGGCGAACAAAACGCTATCAAGCAATTGGTAAAAATGTCCTTCTTATTAATCACACCAATGATACCAGAACAGGAAATAGTGTTAAAACGCACAGGGATGAAACTGAGAACGCTCTTAAAATTACCAATTTGATGGATATATTTACTACTGTAAATCAAAATACAGCAATTTTGAGAGCAAATGTTATCGGAATTGACGAGGCTCAATTCTTTGGAGACCTTCGCGAGTTTGTTCTGGCAATGGAACAATACGGAAAAACAATAATTATTTCAGGTCTCGATGGAGATTCTGATAGAAATCCTTTTGGACAAATTCTTCAATGTATTCCTCTTTGCGACGAGGTAGTAAAGCTTAATGCTATGGATATGGTTGATAAAGATGGAACTCCTGCTATTTTTACAAAACGAATTGTAAAAAGAGAAGGTCAAGTATTAGTAGGTGCTACAGAATCTTACATGGCTGTATCCAGGAAGAACTATTAATGTATTTATAATTATATAAAATCTTGTTTTATTTTTTCCCAGTTATCGGAATAATGATTTTTCATATAATCTTGATAATTTTCTGTTCCCATTGATAGGTTACATGATGAACATATAGGAATAAGATTCTTAGATTCGGGTAGTCCTCCATTTTTTTCTGATATAATATGACCAGCATGAAAATTCAAAATATCAAGTTGAATTATTCCACAGCATTTGCACTTTCCATTCCGAGCTCCCTCACCCATCCAATTATTCCAACATTCTGTTTTAACTTGCTTAGGAATACGTTTCTTTCTATTTTTAGTAGCAGTTTTCAAATTCTTACCTGTTTTATGATTATAAATATCTTTTACCCATTTATAACAGTAATCGTCTTCTTTAAATTTATATAAACCCAGATAAAAAATATTTTCTTTACACTTTTGCCACATTGAATCCGATATGTTTTTATGATCTGGAAAACTATCTTTATTCCTTTCAGATAATGTTTTATTATGTTCCTCAACAAGTTCTAAAAGACCCTTTGAATCTTTGACATTTAATTTATCTTTTAATAGAGAAAGGGCTTCTTGTAATCTATTAAAATTAATATGTGGTCTATTAGGCCTGGGTTTATTACTAATCATACCTGGATATTTTTGTTCCAAATTTCTAAATACTTTTTCAATAAGGTTGATATCTGTGTTAGGTGGTAAATCAGGTAAAGGCGTATTTTTATTGATTAAGCGGTAATTTTCCTGCAAGTCTTCATATTTAGGGACTTTAACTAATTCAATTTTTATTTTAGGATTATGACCATGTTTATTATGTAATATTGTTACAGCCTCGTATCTATGTTGTCCATCAATAAGGTAGTTTGTATCTGTTTCAGTGCAATAATGAATATTTATTACTCCAAGTAAATTAAATCTACCGTTCTTTTTATGAAAATCTAACTGGTATTTAATAATATCATTAATTTTCGAATCATCTCGAATTCTTTGAATACCAGGAATTTCAATAGTCTCTGATATTAGACAACTTATTTTTTTACTTATAATCTTGCTTGAATAATCTGCAAAAGATTCTTTTTTAATGTCTAAATTAAACATATACTTGGTAATAATACTGGTGATAACTTTAAGTAAAAAGAATAATATTACCTATATCTAAAACCTTAGTATATAATAAAATATTAATGACTAATAAAAAATTAAGACAAAAAGTTAGAAAAGATAAAAAACTAGGTATTAGTATTGATGATCGAAAAGAAGATGACTATAATATATCTGAATTAACAATTGATAAACCATTAAAGCAACTTGGTGATTTATCAAGAACAACTGAAAAAAAAACTAAAGATAAAGTTAGAAAAAATAATAGAGAAGATAAATTTATTTCATTGGGTTTATAATTATTTTTCTGATATAAAAACCTTTATTTATAGTAAATGGATTACCAATTACTAAAAATAAATAATGTAACAAAATTATGCGATGACCGCATAATTCAAGATAAAAAGGGTAATATTTTGGATATTCAATGGTTTGATTTTCAATTACATATTCTATGTGATTTAATTGATGTACCGATTTTTAATAATAATTTTTGCCCTGAAGCTTATCATGAAGCTACTCCTAAACCAGTTGAGAGTAATTATTTAAATACATTTACAAGAAATCAAATATTTAGAGAACTAAAGGAAATATTTGGTTCATCTATGAAAGATAAAATTGAAATTGTTACTATTCCATTGGATAAAACTAACCAACATCTTGAAAAATTAGAAAATACAGGATTTAGTAATTCTAAAATATATAAACTATTTAAACCAACACTTAATAAAGATAATAAATGTAATATTATTCCAATATCATATACTGATGGAACTATAGTTTCAGAAATTTATTATACAGATGATAAATCAATATTAGATAAGATTGAAAAACACAGTATAACAGACGATAAATTATATAATGTCGACCTTGTTGATGAATCCGAAAGTGACGAAGAAGATATAATCAAAAAAGAAGCTTCAGAAGATGATGTAGTAACTTTAGGAGCAGTAGATACATGCAATAAATTTGGTAAATTAATTTGGACAAGAAATAGTTGTTACGCGGACAGCCCAATATTTTTATTTTTTCTTAGAATGTTACAGAATCCAACCGGAACTTTATCAAAAAATATTTTAGAATCATATGTAACTGTTGACAGTGTTAATGATAAAAGATGTTTTATAGAAAATGCTGATGGAACAAGTTACACTGTTGAAAATAATGCTAAATCTGTAGAAATATTAAATCGTATAAGAATAAAATTTAGAGAGTTATTTGAAAAGTTTAAAACAGGCACTGATACTAATATAGAAGAATTAAGAGCGATATTTAAAGAATGTAATGGTGTAACTACAAAAAAATGGAGTGAAGGAGAATTTCAAGATTCAGATGAATTTTTGTTGGATTTATTTAGAATGCTACAAATAAAGTATCCTCCTGAAAATTCAAATTTATCCAGAACCAATAGATTCACCGAATATTTTTATTCGAAAGATAATTCTAATTTAGATTTAATTAATAAAACACTACGTAAATATGGTGATTCTAATTTTAATGCTTTTTTTGATAGTGATGGAACACCTATGTATAATGATAAACATGAAACTATAAATAACAGTCAAGTAGATATACAGTATTTAGATATTCAGTATAGTAGTATAATTAATAAATTTATATTTCATACAGACTTACAAAAGTATATTCAGTCGCCTTCAGATTTAGCAGCTTTACCTGTCAATCGCAAATACTTTAGTGATATTTTACAACGGGAGTTCACAAAAAAAGATAGGACCAAAATAAACAACGCTATTAAGGTAAAATCAATAAATATCATGGATATTCTTGATGTGAAAAATGATGTTAATTCAAGTGAACCTACTGATGGTGGAATCGAAACGTATCATATGAAGGATCCTAATTATCAATTTAATGATGATAATACTAAATTTTTTAAAAAGGATGACCCTGATAAATTATTAGAACTTGATGAATTAGGAGACAGAGGATTCAGACAAGTTCTTAAAATAGAACATCCTGAACTTGATAATCAATCAGAGGATATATTTATATTTTTAAGAAAACTTACAGGAAATGACCAATTAGTTCCATTAAAAATTGATAATATCGAAGAAATTAATGTTGACGGAACAATTTACAAACTAAACGGTCTTGTTTATTGGAAAAATAATCACTATATGACAATGTTTAAATGTAATAATGCTTGGTATAAATTTGACGACGGACCAGGCATAGGCCCTAAAATTCAACCTATTGGTAGTTATCAGCATCTTATGAACTACGAAAAAAATATTATTAAAAAAAATACTACAATTTATCACTATGTAAGACAATAACTTATATAAAATTTTTATATAAATTAATTAAGGCCTCTATAATCTACATCAGATTCGTCTTTATCATCACTTGTTCTTAATTCAACTTCTGAGTCTGTAGAGGATATTCTTTTATAAGATATTTCTTTTTTATTATTATAAACCATAGTTGATACCGCAAGTAATACGAATGAAAAAAGATTATTAATATTAATAGGAGAATAATTTGATCCAGCAATACTTTTAAATGAACCCAACCAAGCTTGAATAGGTAATTTTACAGTATTAATAATCATGTAATATGTAGCACTCCCTTCTTTAATCATCATAAACATGAGAACATTTATAAAAGTTGAAATTACATTATAAATTATTAAGTAGAATAAATTACTTTCGCAATGGTCACCAGGTCTCGAATTAATTCCTGCAAATTGACATTTAAAAGCATCCCTAAAATAACTTCCTACATCAGATACCTTTATTGTTAAATCAGAACCTGATAATGGTAATAACATAATAGGAAACATAAATATGCCGAATATAAACTGCCAAACTGAAATCCATAAGTTCATCCACCATATATCTACTTCTTGGTCATCAAGCATTTTTTCTTTAAAAACAAATGATAAAACTCCAGGTAAAATACTAATTACAAAAATAGTGGTTGCCCAACCTTCATTAAATTTACCATCGCTGAATGAAGGAATATACGATACCATGACAGCATATACTGTTAAAAAAACTCCTAGATAATGAGACTTATAATACCTTCTGTTCAACATACAATATGAAAATGCCATTAAAATAGGAAGTGATAGTTTATCCAAGATAGTCATTACTATAATTGATAAATATGGTGCCGAAAATGACTGAAGTAATGATCTTATTCCATCCATTACACCCATAACAACCAGAGGTTTTTGAGAACATTTTACAACAGGTTTAGATAACAGGTTTTTACATAATACTCCTGCATAGAAAAAAACAATACCAAAAAGTGGAAATATAAAAGATGATGCAAACCATTTATAATTAATCATCCCGTCTAACCATCGTATATATAATATATAATCCAACGGAGTAACAACAATAAGAATAAGAGATAAAAAAATAAGATAACCTTCATTAGAAAAATACCGGTAGTAATCACTATAAGTTTTATTAAAATTACAACTAAGCATAAATACTTTATCTAATGTACGTATATGGTTTTTAAGTATATACATAAATTATAGTTTGTGGGAGTAAATTTTTATTAATTGTTGGCCTCTTTTACTTAGAATATTAACAGATTTGTTACTAATTGGATCTATTATATTAGTAAAATTGCCACCTCGTTGTCTTCTACCTCTAGATTTTCCACGTTTAGATGACCTACCAGTGCTTTTCGATGAAGAGACACGGGCACCTTTTCTGTTTTTTTTGGGACTAACACGTTTTTTTTGGTTATTTTGCTTTTTAGATTTGTTACTTTTTTTTATTTTTTTTTCATCATCGTACAGTGCTTCTTCCATTGAATCATTTACGTCATTAATATCTTCAAGATCTCCATCAATATTACCTAATGCATCTTCTAAATCTTCACCTTCTAATTCTGATTCAGTAATATCATAAACACTATCAAGTGCGGACTCAATTTTATCTGGTATTATATTTGTTCCTATAAGACCTACTTTTAGACCATCAGTCAGTAATCTAACATTAATTTCATTTATTTTACAAATCCCGTGTGTAAAAAATTTTGATATTCCACACATTATTGAATCCTTATTCTTCTTATTTATACGATTTATTTCTCGTATATTATTTTTAAGTTGCTGTGTATCTTCATCTGTTTGTCCCCCGGTCATCATATTTTTGACAAGAGAACGCGAATTATTAGCTAAATGTCTAATTTGTTTAAACCCAATTGGTTTAAAATTTGTTATGCTTTTAGTTAAACCATCTAAATTAAGTCCACATATTTTATCAGTAACAGATTTAGACGTATTACATGGAAAGGGGCTAATAATAATATTTCTAAGTATATTTTTATAACTTCCAAGTGTATATAGATTATTTTTTGTCATATTAACAAAACTCCATAAAATATCGGCAGTTAATGTTAAAGGAGGGACGTCACTCATTCTAATATATAAATATATTATTTTTCATTTAAAGAAGAGAGATATTAAAGAGAAAATCAAATATAGATAGTATATGTCTGATACTAATGAAGTCCCAATTAAAAAAAAGAGAGGAAGAAAACCTAAACCTAAAACAGAAACTGAATTAAATAATCAAGAACCTAAAATTCCAAAAAAGAGAGGAAGAAAACCTAAAATAAAATCACCCGAAGAAATGATACCTAAACCGCCGGGGAAAAGAGGAAGAAAACCTAAAATTAAAACAGATATAGAACCTAAAATACCTAAAAAAAGAGGTAGAAAACCTAAAGAACCCAGTATTGGTGTAATACATAATAATGTAAATGAACAAGAAAGCGATAACATTATTATACACTTGCCTATTCAATCAAAGAATATTAAAAGTAATATGGATACAGATATTCTTACTTATAGTCCAAATATTTCGGAACCTGTTCCCTACCAGGATAACATAACAGGTTCAAAAATTGATAATTATCAATTTATCAGTCAAAACAATAATCCTAATTTGAGTGAAAGTCAATTAACGGGTGTGGGAACGATGCCAATATCAGAATTTTGCCAATATCCTTTTGATGAAAAACAACAAGAAATTTTTGATGTCCTTGATGACCTTGAAGATAATAACAGTATTGAATCAGTTGATAATAATAACAAGCTAGACGAAGAATATTCAGTTAATCATAATAAAGAATGGTTTTCTGAAAACGATAGTAACAAAAGTCAAAAAGAGGGTGTGGTTCACATTATGGATCATATAAAGAAACAGCGTGACCTTGATAAGGATAATTATGTATCAAAATCGAGTAAAAGCACCGTTGAAAAATGTAATATTCAATTTGATGAAGCCAACAAGAGCTGTAAATGGCCTTCATGTACATCAGTATATTGTTGGTGGTGCTGTCATCCATTTGCAGGTCCTCCTTGCGCTCTACCTTGTGATTACAAAAATGATACATTTAAAGTTTTTGGTATATTTTGCTCCCCTGAATGCGCAGCAGCATATAACTTTGATGATACTCAATCTGGTTGTGATATATGGGAAAGATATTCATTATTAAATTTCCTATATAGAAAGATTTATAATGATAATAATATTAAGATAAAACTCGCGCCTCCTAAACAAACTCTTAAAATATTTGGTGGTCATTTGTCAATTAAAGAATTTAGAGCTAATAATACTAATTATACTAACACGTATAAAATGGTGATTCCACCTCTTATATCTATAATTCCTATTCAGGAATTAACTAGTATTGATAATGGTTATTCTTCATCTAATGACAAGAAATATATTGTTATTGAAAAAGATAATATTAAAGAAGATGCCAGTTTGAGACTAAAGCGATCTAAACCATTTAATTCCAACAAAAATACATTGGATAAATGTATGCTGGTATGTAATACCTCTCAATCAAATAATTTATCAATAGAATAAAATCGTAATAAAGATTATATAATATGTCATCTTTATTAGAAAAAGATTATAATGCTATTAATCATCAAGATTTTTATGATAATAGAATAGTAATTGAACTACCTCAAGGTAAATTAGGGATCGAACTCGAAAAAAAAAAATACTATACAATTATCGATATCTATAAAAATAGTAAACTTAAAAATATAGTCAATATAGGTGACGAACTATTTACACTTAATAATGAGCTTTTAGAAGAAAAAACTACAGAAGAAGTTGAATTATTATTTTTAAAAAATATTATCAGTAAAAGAGTATTAATTATTAATAGACCATATTGTTAATTAATAGAGTCAATTATTAAATTTAAAATAAAAATATATCACCTATAATATAAGTATTATGTTTACAAGTTTAAAAGCCTCAATGCCTAATATATATATAATAATTGTAGCGATAAGTATATCTTTATGGTTTGAAGGGGTCGGAATCATAATTAGACACTTTATTCCCAGTAGAGAATTACCAGCAGGAATAATAATGATAAGCATAGCATTATGCGTATTTTTAATTGACGATGGTAATCTTAGCGAATTATATAACTTTGAACCTAACAATGATAAGCTTACAAGACACGCCCCAGCCGCTTCGGCAAGCAGAAGAGATTAACTCTAATAAAAATTTTTTATTAGAATTAGGTAAATATCTATAAATATTTTATAGACATAGAATACTATGATTGAAAGATATCTTGTAGTTCTTGAAGATTTTATGATTAATGAGAGATTATGCATAACCCTGAATATTAATAATAATAATTATGATAAACCTACGTTTTTACATGATATGTATGAAGAACTTGACATAATTAAACAAGAGTTTAAAGTTGAAGGTTCTAAATTCATAATTTTGTTAGATTTTACAAAAATCCTATTTGATAACAAGATAATAATGGAGATATGTAATATAGTAAATAAAATCGAAGAACATTTATTAGAAAATATAGATAGGTTTATAATTTATCAAACAAATAGTGACACAGACAAAATACTTAATATTATAGAGCACAGTGTATCAAGGATATTATTTGATAAAATAATTGGCGATACAAATATTTCTAATATAGTTAATACTGCTCTTACTGATAAAAATTTATTATCAAGTATTAGTCACCCTGTAAAGACAGGTAATAATTTATAGCGTTTTCACAATTACCTTCACATACATATAGAGACATTAGTATTCTATTTTCATCTGTAAACCCCATTGCCAGCATTTCATTAAGTTCTGTTTCGTAAAGTTCCCTTATATTATCAAAATTACTTGTGCTTGATGTCGATTGATAAATATTCAACAATTGAGTCAATGTATTAGTTACAGAATCGACATTGGTGCCATTTTCATTAAGCTCTATCTCTGAATCAACGAGTCCTTCCACCTGACTACTATTTGTTGTCTCTGTTTCGATAACGTCTTCAAAATGTTGATCCAAATTTATTGTCTCCATTGATACAGATGTTGAATTTAAGGGTATAGGAGAAATTATTGTTGTATTATTAATAGAAATAGGAGTAGTTGTATTAGAATTAGGTGCCGAAGATACTGTTGATACTACAGGGTCTAAAACTGATGTATTTAAAGAATTTAACATATTATTAATTGAACTTTGAAACTCCTGCATTAGTTGACTTCCTGCGGAATTTTCATTACCTAAAGATGTCTCACTTAATTGAGAAAACGCAGGAGCAAGGCTTTCATTTGTAGTATTAAAGGGGACAACAGGTATACTTGTCGAGGTAGTTGAATTATTGGATAAATTAGTTACATTAGTGTTTAAATAGGGGGTTATACCTCCTGAAGACATTGACGGTCGCATAATAATATTAGATAAATCCTGCATAAGACTATTATTATTTACATAAGAGCTCAATCTAAAATCATTTAATTTAGAACAAATAATAAGCATAATATCAGATTTTAAAGTAGAGATATCTATATCTCCTTGTAAAAGTTGTCCTTTATTCATAAAAAAAAACATTTGCTTTGATTGGATCCATTTTTTTTCAATGGCAGCAATATAAATATCCTCCAGTTTTTTCATATCTTCACTAATTTTATGAAGTGTATATGACGGTCTATCTTTTTCTATGAATATAATAATAAGATTAACATCAGGTAAAGAAGTCATTACTTGAATATATTCGCGATTGCTTTAAATATAGATATCTAATACAGTTATTTGTTCTAAATTATTATGTATTATTTATGTATGTCTGAAACTAAATCTTCGTTTGTTACTAAATTAGAAGGTTTTATATTTTCAATCGCCCATTACCTTATAGTTATGGTTTCATTTATATTAGGCATGTTTACAAAAGACTGGTTAACTCTTGGCGTAATAACATTTAATATGCTGGTAATTTTGGCATTAAATATTTATATGCAAGATTGTCCTCTTAGTGTTATTGAAAATGATAAGTTAGGAACAGGTATAACGAACATGTTTATGAAAATGTATTTTAGAAAAGATAAAATAAATAAAAAAACTAAGTATGTAATTCAGACAGGTGCTATAATATTTATGCTTTCGATGGTTTGTATAAAAGGTCTTATTTTATTATTTAGAAGGAATATAAGAGACTTCTTAATTTTTCTTGATGACTAGTTACTATTAAATGTTAATTTAATAATAATTACTTTATTGTAGTAGATCGTTGCGAGAAGGGGTCATTCTCATCAGAAATATATTTAATTGTTCTATCAATAACTGGGTTATTTATATCTGTAAAATTTAATTCATAGAATTGACCATCTTGTCCAAATGAATATATTTTAGGTTCTTTTCTATCAAATGAAGATACAGTTGAAATATTAGCTAAATTGAATCTTGTAAAACTAAAAGAATCACTAAAATATTGAGGTAAAGCCCATTTAATTAAAGGCATTCCATAACTATCATATGATGTATTATTCGCTTTAAGTTCAGGGTCTATTCCCGTATTATATAAATGTATGGTTCCCTTAGTTGAAGATACAAGTAAAATAGAATTATTGTTACAAAGTTTAATATCTACAATCTTAGCAGGATCTACACCTCTTCTAAATTCAACAAGTTTTTCTTTTGTCTCAATATTAAATATTCTTATCATTGTTCCAGTTTCAGATGCCGTAATAACATATTTACCATCATTGCTAACAAATAAATTTTCTATTGCTGAATAATGAGCTTCTATTTCTTCAAGGTAATCCTCAGATAATTTAGTAATTGAAACAACTCCTGTTTTTTCACTTGGATAAACAAGATATTCTGGATTTTCTAGACCCATACATATTAGTTTATTAGGATGTGGCGATACATCAATAGTTTTTACTAGATTAAGAGTATCAAACTTATAAATATATATCTTTTTATCTACAAGAACCACTATATAATCTTTGGTAACATTAAGATTGGATATAGGTTTATTATAAGCAATTTCCCCTAAAACAGATTTTTTACTATCATCCCAAATGATTAATTTATTATTAGGATAAAGTCCTTTATCTTGTTTACCTACAAAAATAATTATATTTGATTCATATAACATTTTAACAATTGATACACCGGAATCAATTTTACGAGATAAAATTTTTTTAAATGGATTTAAGGAATATATATAAAATCCTATATTTGTTCCAAAACAGGCATACTTTTCAGTTTGATTAAAACTTATGTATGTCTGACTTGTTAAGTCTTCACTTGTCATATAAAGTATATAATATCCATATTTTTTAAATAGAGATAAAATTAAATTAACGAAATTAATTATTATTTATATTGCCTAACATTAAATCTTTATTTAGTCCAAAAGCTATACACCATAAAAAAAAGGATATTATAGAAGTAAAATTAATCATATGCACTTCAGTTCTATCTCCTTTTTTTATTAAATCCGTATCAATTTGAACAAGTTGATAAATAGTATAACATATCGTACTTATCATAGATAATGTAACTGCGATAACAAATGTTTTTTTTTCAAATATTGTAAAATTTATAGAGTAGTCTGCCATTAAAAATAATTAATATAACATCTTTAATTATTTTTATACCTTTTTCATAAAGTTTATATAATTCCCAGGTAAAGTTCTATCTACTATATGGTGAGCTACCGAACAAGCAAAAATTTCGTTAGGATGATAAATAGATGTGTGTGATTTAAAACCTAACTTATGCTTCTTTTGTCTTAAATAGATAATATCATTATAATTCTCTACATTATATGCTACCTCATTAACTGAATTGTTAGAATAAACTAATAATGGCAGCATAATTTTATTATTTATTTTATAAGTCCATAATTGATTATTGCTATCAGGATTATTCATTCTTGATTGCTGAATTTTATCTGGGATTTTATTATAAAATCTTTCGTTTAACATCGGGTAAATCTGTTTATAAAATTTATTAAACATATCTTGATTTCCTCTTTGTACAATATGAATTTTTTCATGAATTAACATATTTAAAAATTGTTTATTAATATGACCATGTTTAAATGTATGATAAATTTCTTCTAAATTAGATAATGCTACAATTATTGAACTATCTAATGTATAAGGCATGTTCATTTCTAAATTATTGATCGAAACATAGAAATTCCACGGATAACTATTAAATCTTCCAAGATTTTTAGTAAGTTTATCAGCAATACCTGTATATGTTACAAGCATTTCTTTATATTTATTAGGAAGTTGCCTTATATTCTTTGAATAATCCAAAATAAAGTTATGTTTCATATTAGGACACTTTATTTTTTGAATATATGGGTGAACTGATTTCAGATACTCCTTAAAATGGATTGATGATATAGGAGAACCCTTAAATTTTGAAAAACATTCAGCACTTTTAGGAAGAAAACTATAAATATCATTATAATAAGAAACTAAATAGACAATCAAACTTATTAAAACTAATATAACTGGGAGAATTGCTAAAAAGTAATACATCTATATATATTTTTATATAATTAAACAAAATTTAAATGCGATAGTTTTGACTTAAATATATTGGACTATAACTATTATTATATTATATTTATGTGTGGAATTTTTGCATATATTGCGTCTAATAGTATTAGCGATTCAGATTTAAAGTTAATTAATGTTGAAGGAATGAAATGTAGAAAACGTGGGCCAGATAATACAGTTACAAGAACAATAGATACGAATAAGTTTCTTATGTTTCATAGGTTGAAAATTAATGACATGAGTGAATTAGGAAATCAACCTATTGTGCATCCTGAAGATTTTAACATTACTGTAATATGTAATGGTGAAATTTATAACTGGAAACAGCTTGCCGACGAAAATAATTTCAAAACAAGGTCAACAAGTGATTGTGAAATCATTGTTCATATGTACAAGAAATACGGAATTGAAAAAACAATTCAATCTCTTGATGGAGTATTTGCTTTTGTGCTCATAGACAAAACAAAAAAAATGATTTTTGCTGGTCGCGATCCTATAGGAGTTCGTTCATTCTACATAGGAACATCAGAAAAAGCACTTGTTATGGCAAGTGAATGTAAAAATTTAGACAAATTATGTGACTCAGTTGTTCAGTTTAAGCCTGGGACCTTTATTTGTGTAAAAGAGGCAGAACTTCCTAAAAATATCGAATCCATTAGATTCACAAGATACTACAATATGGTATATAAACTTGTCAATACAAATGAAGAAGATATTATGAAACATATAAGAGAAAAAATGGATGAAAGTATCACTAAAAGATTATTGAGTGATAGACCTATTGGATGTCTTCTATCAGGAGGCCTGGATTCAAGTCTTATAACAGCATTAGTTGTTAAAAAGTTTAAAAAACCTATTAAAACATTTTCCGTAGGTCTTGAGGGAGCAGTTGATTTAGAATATGCCAGAAAGGTTGCTGATTTTTTAGGAACAGAGCATCATGAATTAATTATTTCAGTAGATGATATGTTTAATGCGATCCCTGAAGTTGTAAAAGAGATAGAAACATATGATATTACAACTATCAGAGCAAGCACACCAATGTATCTATTATCTAAATATATCAAAGAAACCAGTGATATTACTGTTTTATTTAGCGGAGAAGGAAGTGATGAAGCTTCGGGAAGTTATTTATACTTTCACAATGCTCCTACTGAAAATCAATTTCAAGAAGAAATTCTAAGACTGATGAAAGACCTTTCTTATTTTGACGTTTTAAGATGTGATAAATCCACTGCAGGAACGGGTCTTGAAGTAAGAGTTCCGTTTTTAGACAAAGAATTTCTCGATTATTATCTGGGAATTGCGCCTAAATTCAAAATTCCTAAAAATTATAATATGGAAAAATATCTGCTACGAAAAGCTTATGATGGACAAGATTTATTACCTCCAGATGTATTATGGAGAACAAAAGAAGGTATGTCTGATGGTATTTCATCACAAAAGAAAGCTTGGTATGAAATAATTCAAGATAGAATTGATGTACTAATTTCTGATGATGAATTCTTACAAAGCAAGGACAAATATTCGCATAATCCACCACAAATAAAAGAAGCATACTATTATAGAAAGATTTTTGAAGAAACATTTAATCAAAGAGCAAATATTCTACCTTATTATTGGTTACCTAAATGGAGTGGTAATGTAATTGATCCATCAGCAAGGGTCCTTAATGTTTACTCAAAGGAAAATAATGAAGAGCAAGTATCAAGAAGCGCTTCATAATTTATAATTCTACATATCTCGTCACATCAACTTGAGTGCTTAATTCAAATTGATTTGACTCAATGTCAGTAATTGGATTAATAATATAGTGAGTGTCTTTTTTTTTATTTCCATACACACAATCACTTATAAATTTTTTTACCTTGATTAATAAGTTAACTAAAAAAAGGTATAATACATAGAAAATATGTGTGATTTCATTTCTAACTTCTTTAATACTCAAAAACGTAAGAAGTAAAAGTATTACTATATATGCTATGAAAAAATCATACATAGGACCTCTCATTAATCTAATTATAACATAATGTCTATAAATAGATTATATCTACATCCATTTAAATGTGATAAAATCTTTTAAAATACCCATAGTATTACTTATAACAAAAAAACCATATTGAAAAGTTTTCTTAACATGAATAATTGTTTTTTTTAACACAGTAAAATCTTCAACATTTTCTTGTTTTGTCTGGCATGCAACAATTATAACTAAAACTAATACGATTATATATAACTTATCCATTTCTATATAGAAAGAGTTTTATTTCAAAAAAAATAAAAGTCTTAAAAAGTAAAATTTTTGTATCCAATACACCGCACTGCAAGGATACACACTTGATCTAATTAAAAAATTAAATATTTTCGTATATCTACATCTAATACACAATTTCCGTCCATTTCCAAAATTTATAATATTAATATCGTTAATATTAACTAAACATCTTATCTTTTCATAAGATGCCTCTTTTCGTCTAAAGGTTATATATTTATAATTATGCTGAATACTATATATGCCTTAACCGGCTGGGTTTTTATTCGCTAATTTTATATATTAACTAAAACTAATTTTAAATTATTCTACACATTTTTATTATTTATACAATACATTCTACACTATACTACGCTATTCTACACTATACTACGCTATTCTACACTATACTACACTACACTACACTATTTTTTTATTTTTTATTTTTTTTTGTAAGTTAATAAATTTACTATATTTACTAACTCTAACTAATCATTTTCGGGGCAAAGGTGGGGGATGAGGCAAGGCTGGTAACGACAAATCAGATAATTACTGACTTTGTCTATTTTTAAACTATATTTATAATTCGATTTGCTTTTATTAGGATTTACTGTATTAGTTTTTAAATCTTATGTGATTTATTTCAACTAACATGTAAATTTAAATAGAGAATTGAACTCTATTTATTAGAGACTTAACTCTAATTTGTAAAGATTATTCTTTACTACGTCTGATTTTAATATTATTTTTATGCTGTGGGCAAATCTGGATAATAAGACCTACTTGAATTATTACAATATATACAAATATTTTAATTTTTAAGATTTAAACGAATAAACTTAATTATTTTTTATAATTAGTCTATTCTATTGTTAAGCTTAATCATATAAGTAGAGTTATCTTTAAATAGAAATAAAGATAACATTACTATAAAATTAGTAATATTATAAAAACCATCAAAATACTCCATATAATTAACAATATATATAAAAAAATTTCCATTTTCTTAAGATTATAATTGTAAATAAATTCTATACACGAATAACTATTATTAGATTCTCTCTCTAAAACAGGTCTATTAACTATATTAAGTGCACCTTCTTGAATATTACTATCCGTTTGTTTATATTTATTATCCAAAATATCCATGATCCTTGTATTTGTTATAATATTATTTGTAACTATTATAGGTTGTTTGCATAATAAGCACGTATTCTTTTTTGAGTTATTTATCCATTCATAATAACATTTTGAGTGATATACAAAAACACAATTACATAATTCGTTCTTTATAAGTTCTCCTTCAGTTATACCATCTAAACATATTACACATTCGTCTAAGGTTGTGCTGTTAGCAAGTTCATTAACTATTTCTTCCATACTTGATTGGCTTTTTTCTTTTGAGGGAACCGCCCTACTTAAATCCTTATCAACTTCTTCCAGTTCATCATCATGGGAACTATTCATTATTTCAATAATTTCTTCGTCGTCTTCAGGAGATATTTCTCTCTTGGAGGCCAATCTATATACATTTGGCAATCCTGTCTCCCTTGACTTTATCGATTCACGAGAAAGAAATTCATCATTAGATGAGCTTTCACTTTCAGATGAAGAAGAGTTCATTATAATAAAAATTTGAATAATCTATAAGTAATTTTATAAAATATTACAAAATTACTTTAATATTGGTTACTTTTATTAACTAATATACATTTAATAATTACCACAGATTATGCCAGCTTCCGCCTCCATATACCTGTGCTTTACTATCAGTAGTATTAAATATAATCATACCATCTTGAGCACTCATAGCATCTCTTTCAGTTGTTGACTTCTTAGGTAAGAATACATTCGATGCTGTAAAATTGCCTGATATAATAGTTTCATTAGCATTAATTGTAGCGATATCTGCTTTATTTGAATTGGAATCACCTTCAAATGTCATTACTGAACCACTATAGTTGGTAGTTAATGCAGGAACTATTTCAGTACCACCATTCATTACAATATCTAATTTTCTGGTTATTGATTTTTTATTAACTGTGGCAAATCCTAAAGCACGAATATGATATTTATCTAAAATATATAATTCACCATATTGGTTGAATTGAACACCTGTTGGTCCGTGGAAATATACATTTCCTACCACCCCATCAGTTAAAGTTGGATTCCAATTTTCGTCGACAGTCGACAATGGATTTGCTAATACTGCAGCAGGTATTGCTGATAAAGTTGTGACTGTTTTCGTAGCTACATTTATCTTACGTATTACAGCACTGTGTGGCGAACATATGTATAAATGACCATCCACACTGTTATATGAACAAGCATATGGAGTATAAACATCAGCAGATGGAGGGTAACCAGTAGAGCCATCATAAGTGCCGTCAATACTTCCTGCCCAAGAACTTCCTGATATCACAGTAGACTCTCCTATTGTGCCGGCTGTAGTAGTAGTGTATTTTGAAACTTGCGCACCACATGCTAAATAAATTGTATCAGTTGATTTATCTATATCCAAACCACACTCCTTAGTTTTTCTCCCGAACTCGGTACTCCCTGTAAAGAAGTTACCGGAGGTTCCTGGTTCATAAAGATCTTGGTATGATAAAAGCTTGATTAAAGTATCATTTGTGGGACTATATCTATAAACAGCCATACCGCTAATCTGACTAGTAGTATTACGAGCACCTGTTACCAGACAAATATCTCCATTAGAAAAGGATCTTATCTTGGCGATTGGTGGCGTTGTAGTTGCGGAATCGCCGTCTACACTTACACCTTTTACCGGTGCTGAATAAGGTCCAACCACGCTACCAGCAGCCGCTGCTCTATTAAGACGTAAAACTTTAGTCGATAAAATATCGCCTGTATCAGAAATTGATATTTTAAGACAATTTGCTGTTCCGTTGTCACCACAACCAAGATATATATCGTTTCCTTCACACCATATAGCTGTAGGCAGATTAAATGCATTATCCCATGCGCTTCCACTCCAAATACCTACCTCGCCTTTAGTAGGTTCAATGGATGGGTCTGAATAATACCACCATTTATATGTTATAGTTCCATCAGGCGCCATTTTATGTATACCTGCCATATCCCCATCTTGAGTGCCATCTAGATAACTCATCGCGCCCCAAGAAAACCTAGATACAAAGTACATATTTCCATTTTTATCAAAACACATATCACTTAAATATGGACTTATAGCACCATTAGCTCCACTCCAACCCTCTGTATGTGGTAAAGGAACCGCATTTTGTTTAATAGTGAGAACACTGCCGTCGGTAATTGTAACATTAGGATTGATGTGAGGTGCTATAATAGGAGCATTTTCGGTTGTTATCATTTCTAATTTAGCTGAACTTCCAAAGCTTATATCAGCACCCATACCTATAGTTGTGTCACCATTACTATCAGATGTAATACTTAATGCCTTAATTGACGCGGATTGGGTTTCTTCAGAACCAATAATTGTTTTAACTCCGTCTAATTCAAAATCAACAGCATATGATACTTGTTCAGAAGATAAAACAACCGCTTGGACCGCATATATTTTTTGCGAAGTAGTCGAGGAATGAGTAGTAGTCGCGTAAATTATACCATATTTATCAAAGACAATTCCGCTGGGTAAACTATTAAAGTTATTGAAATAACCAGTTGATCTTCCATCCATACCTCTTGACATGTCAAACTTACGAACTTGATTATTTCCGCTATCTGCTATATAAAAGTTTCCATCAGGACCAAAAGTTATTCCATCAGGTGAGCTATATTTAGTTTCGTTTGCAAATCCGTATTCAATTTTTCCTGCCGTTGCATCAGAGTGACCTATAAATACAGATTCTGTTCCATTTTCAATTTTTAAAATCTGATGTGTTTTATCATATGTAGATACATAAGCTGTATCATTTTCATCAAAAATAATTCTACGAGGACCGCTTTCACTTGAACTATCAGAACCACAGCTTAATACATGCCAAATGCTCTTTATATCCTGAGTAACCGTGTAAATCTTATCAAAAGATATTGTGTAGAGGTTTTCAAAAGAATCGAATGCTAATCCCTTCACATAATCAGGGAATCCTGAACAATATTCTGTTGCGTTTCCATCAGGATCTATTTTCATAATTCGTTTTGTCTCTAATAAACTAACATATTTAGTATCATCAGCAGCAATTATAATATCAAACGGATGTCCTGAATCAGGTGAAGTATAAAATACAGATGAAACTCCCGCAGGGGTAATCTTATGGATTTGTTTATTAACTTTATCTGTAACGAACATAAATCCTTCTGAATCAAATGCTATACCTGTTCCTATTTTTATTTCACCTGCGGTAGTTGAAGCACTTAAAAATTGGGTTGGAGTTCCTGAAGAAGCAGCACTAAAATGAGGATTAGTAATTGTAACTTGTGAAGATTTAGATGATGCCACCGTAGAGAAACCATCCATAGCTAAAGACTTAGCAATTAAATCTCCCGATACACTTAAATTACCTACCATCGAAGTTTCAACGGTTTCACCACCTTTAATAGTTAAAACAGATTCAGTGACACCAGCTATAGTATCTCCATGTGAAGTTACACCTACTCCTGTTTCAATGTCTATACTTAAAGTGCTTGTTTTAATATTAACTGCATTGGTATATGGGAGTCCATAGATACCACCCTGCCTCCCACCATGGGTCGCGTCAAAGAACACATTATCATATTTATCTACATACATAAATGAAGTGTATGGTCCTGTTGTAGCACCTGAAGGCGTAACTTTAATTTCAGAAGAAGATATATCTATGATAGCAATGGGCCCATAACTTTCAGCTATAGCATAAACAATATCTCTGGTTTTGTTATTATGTCCCTTCGCGAAAGAAAGGTCTACTAATTTACTAAATCTTGCTTCAGCTCCGGTTTTAGGTGAGGATTCTGTGCCTATTGTATTTCCTGTAGTATTATTACCTGCAATAATTGTATGTGTAATAGTTCCATTATTATTGGTTACCTTTACAACACCACTTAAAGGCCCACTTGATTCGGCCCAAGAAGTTAGATATATTTCATTTGAATTATTAACAATCATACCACTGATTCTTCTTATATCTATATTGGTAAATGAAGTGTATAATGTTGTTACTCCAGTATATGGATTAATTTTATATATTTCTGAGGGAGAACTGTCGCTTTCACTTGATGCCGCCGCATATAAGTGAACACCGTTAGGACTTACTGCTATAGCACGCACATCATAAGGGAATCTGTCAACACCTTGACCTGCTAAAGTAAAATATTTATTAACATTACCGGTCCTTGTTTGAGATAATGCTGTCATCTTCCCTATATCATACTTACCACCATCAGTCCAATAAATATTATCATAATCATCAATAGTTAAATAAGCCCCAGAGTTATCTACATCAATCCAAGTGAAGGGCAGTGATTGACAACTAGTAATCCATTCTTGCTTCATTGTATGTTTTGGAGTGCGATATAGCTGAAGTTCTCCTGCAGCACGACCATAGCTATTAGATGACCATTGACCTATTCCATACATAGTCCCATATGAATCCAACACCATCGTTTGAACTCCAGCCATTTCAAGTTCAATCCATAAATGGTATCCATTTAGATGAGTAGGATTCACCCCACTGACAGTTCCAGTTATTTCAGGATCTAATATAAAAGGGACCAATTCATTGCGACTGTTTAGGTAATTTAGTCCTGTATATCCTGCTACAGCAGATGCGAGGGTTTCTGAACTATTAAAATCAATATTTTCATGCAGAGTAAAACCCTTCTTATCACCAGTATTATTTAATGTTATAATTGGGTCTGATACGACAGATACATCATTTCCACCTATACTTATAGTTTGCCTATTAGCTCCATAAACTGTTTTCTCATTAGTAGTAATTTTAGACCTTCCAATACCAAACACACGATAATAACTATCGCTTCCATATGAGGATGGATACTGAGTAGCTATTAATAACGACCCGCTTCCTGTGAATGTCATAACTCCAGCAACAGCAATAGACGCATCTAATCCAATTGAATTATCAGTTTGAGGTGTGGAATTTCCGTTTCCTGCTATTATAGAAGATAAACCGCTTGAATCTACTGATACTAAATGATATGCCTCAGCTACATAAAGTATTTGAGTTTCTTTATCATATAACAACCCTGTAATTCTTGTAAATTCAGCATTGCCCCCTGTACCTTCTGTTACATTAGAATTTTGATCTGCTTTTCCTACAAATAGTGCAATAGAAGGAACACCTTGTGCATCTTCAGTTATCTTATATATAGTATGTGCATACCATGACCCAGTTTTTGATGCGAGTGCCATATATAATGAATTGTCATCGCCAGCTGTTATTATCGGAGTGTCTGTTATTAAATTTTCATTCGAAATATCCAGATACTCTGTATGAGCACCTGTTTCATTGTTTAATTTATAAAGTTTATTATTATTGCCTATTACGATAATTTCATCACTTGTATTAACAGTGATACCTCTGACATATGATGCCTCGACAGGAAGGCCCTCATATTTCCAACCTTCTGTTGCTTGTGACTGTATTGATAAGGCTTTATGCCATTTAACGACAGTTTTATTATTGTTCTCTATACCAAAAATATTGTCATTACTATCTATTGCCAATTTAGATATACCATAAAACCCATGAGCTCCGTAACTGGTATGTTTATACATTTCTAAATTATTGCCAAATTTAGTTATAACGCTATAAGACGATTTATGGGTGTGATATATAATACCTTCACTGTCAGTTACCAAACCACCATAAGCGTATGTAACATTGGAGTTTGCCGGGTGAGGTCCGTAGTAAGTATGACTTACAGGAGGGACTCCTCCTACATATTTTAATGGCGGTAGAGTTTTTAATTCATTATGCGATATAGATATTATTTCTTCAGACGATGGTTCAATAATAGAAGTTGAAGATATATTTGGAATAGGAACAGCAGCAAATTCAATGGCATCTTCAGATGAATTTATACGAGCGACCTTTCCACTCATACCAGTATATGAACTTGGAGTATCAGTTAATGCTAACATTGTAGAGGCGCCGCCACCTCCACCACCGCCTCCACCTCCACCTGAAGGAGCATCAACTAATTCTATAGCAGTTCCTGATGAATTTACAGCAAGGAATTTATCTGCTGTTAAAGTTGAGGGGGTATCAGTTAAATCAAGGAAATTACTACTTCCTCCGCCACCGCCACCAGAAGGTTCATTTACGAGCTCAATGGCATTACCTGCCGCATTAACAGCAAGGAATTTATTAGCACTTAAGGATGAAGGAGTATCAGTTAAAGCAAGGAAGTTAGTTACTCCACTACTTGTGTTAGAATCAACATATGCTTTAGTAGCTACATCTTGATTAGCAGTAGGATCAGCAACATTTGTTATCTTGTTAGATCCGATATCAACTGTTTGTCCACTACTAATAGTAATACCACTTAGAGAACCTAATGTTGTAATATTAGGTTGCTCTGCTGTCCCTAATAGACCCATTAGTTTACCATCACCATTATATATAACAGCTTTATTAGCAGTAATGCTACCTGCGGATGATCCACTTAATAAATTAATTTCATCAGGAGAAGCTGTAATACCATCAGTTATAAATTCTTCTTCGAAATCATCATCATTATCATTAAAGATATCCATCACATCAGCTTGCCCAATTGCTTTTCCTGCTACTGGTAATGTTCTAGCATATCCGAGCCATTTGTCAATAGTCATATCAGCAAGACTTCCTACACCTGCGACTGCTTTTGCGGCGGCACCATCACCACCAGCAGCGACAATACTTGCTGGTATGAAAGTATTAGATTTCTTACGTTTTCTTGTAGAGAATTTACCACCCTTAATACTCAATTTGTGTTGGTCACCTATCCACAATGAATTATCAGAAAGGAAAAGATGGCGAACCTTGTATTCAGCCGAACCTATATCAAATTGTGCGTTTTGAGTTGGTATAATATGACCTCCCATATCAGCATCGCTAAATGAAAGAGAACTTATTGAGGTATTTCCACTAAGAGTTACATCATCACTAAATGTCTTATCGCCGCTAATAGTCTGTGTTCCTGTAGTCAATCCAGATGAAATATTAATAGTTGTTGTATCAGTTCCCGCATTGTCACTTACTGTTACTGCTCCTATGAAATTAAGCTTAGATCTTGTATTTTGAGTTACTCCAGTATCTTGAATAGCATGTCCACCTACCGCATCCGCGAGTTCAATAGCATTTCCTCCTGAATTAACCTTCAATACTTTACCAGCTACTAAAGAACTTGGTGTATCAGAAAGGCTTGTAAATGAACCTCCTTCGTCGGCAAATTCTACACCAGTTCCCGTTGAATTAACTTTCAAGATTTTGTTGGCTGTAAATGATGCCGGGGTATCACTAAGTGATAATATACTTGTGACACTTGTGCTTAATACACCGTTAGCATCAACTGCTAATCCACTGCCTACCTTAACGCCACCAAGAACACCTGCTTCAGCAGCTGGAAGAGTATAGTTATTGGCATCATCATCAATATTGGATAATTTTGTCTTTTCAGCATCAGTAAAGAATTTAGCATTTGCTGTTTCTGTAAGGTCTTCAATTCTTGTTGAAGTTGAATCTAAAAGTTTTACCCAGTTACCACCATGTGCGTAGTAAGCTCCACCGTTAGTATCTTCTTTGACAAAAGAACCATTATTTGTAGTAGCATTAGGTAAGTTAGCTAAAGCAGTGTAACTACTGTTCTGTAATATACCTCCCGATGATGTTACATCACCGGTGACAGTTAATGTTCCTCCAATACTTGTATCGCCTGTAGTATCAGCAACTGTAAACTTGTTACTGTCCATAGTTAGTCCACCATTAAGAACAGTGGCACCAGTTACTGTAAGTGAATCAAGTGTTCCTGTTGAAGTAATATTAGGTTGAGCAGCAGTTAATAACGTTGCTCTAATAGCACTATTATCATCATATATTACTGCTTTACCTCCAATAGCAAGGCCTTTATCTGCTCCATCTAAGAAATTAATTTCATCTTTATTTGCGGTTACTCCTATAAGATTATTAATATCTGCTGGAGATGCATCAATATCTACTCCTCCGATTTGAAGTTTAGTAGCATTAATTTCCCCACCTGCTCCATAGATAACAGCTTTTCCACCATTTATAGCACCCGCAGAGGATGTATTCAATAATTCAAGCTCAGCAGTTGTTGTATTTAATCCTACTAATTTATTAAGATCAGCTGAACCTACTGATAAACCAGCAATGCTGTTAATGTTTTCAGCAGTAGCAGTTATTTCAACACCACCTATCTTCAGTATAGTTGTATCGATTGAACCATCACTTCCATATACAACAGTTTTACCATTAACTACAGTTCCTGATTGAGCAGTATTAAGTAGTAATAATTCAGGGGCAGTTGTAGCTAAACCTGTTAATTTATTAATGTCAGCTATTACAATAGAACTATCTAAACCAGATAATTTATTAAGTTCTGCTGTGTTAACAGCTATATCTTTGAGAACATTTAATTCCGTAGTATTAATAGTAGCGCCATCAAGAATATTAAGTTCTGACACATCAGCAGTCAAGCCTGTAATATTATTAATATCGGTCGCCGAAGCATTTACAGTAGTTCCGTCAATAATTAATTTTTTCATGTTCACATTACCATTTGAATCATAAATTACAGCGTTACTATCACCAATAGTTCCAGCTACCGCATCCTTAAGCAAGTTAATCTCGGAGGTGCTTACAGTAGCACCATCTAATTTGTTAAGTTCAAATGAAGATGAGGTTAATCCGGCAATTTGATTAATATTACCAGCAGTAGCAGTTACAGCAGTTCCATTAAGTCTAAGCTGAGCTACATTGATGAATCCTGTGGACCCATATACAACTGCCTTGTTATTAACAATTGCTCCCGCAGAAGCGTCCTTAAGTAAATTAATCTCTTCTTTATCAGCTAATACACCCTTGAGTATATTAAGCTCACTTGTTTGAACATCAATACCGTCTAATACATTAATTTCAGTTGCATCAGCTGTGACTAATGCTCCATTCAATCTTAATCCGGCCGATGAACCATCATGTCCTTGGACATCAATGCTTTGAGCACCTTCAATATCACCAGATACAGTAAGACTTGAAAGAGTTCCTACTTGTGTTATGGTTGGTTGCGATGATTCAATTGACATTACAGTTCCTGATTTAGAAAGTCCTGTTCCAGCTGTTACTTGTCCAGCAGCAGAGAATTGTGTGAATACAAGATCAGTTGTTCCAATAGTTAATGCGCCACCTGTATTCATGCTGAAACCGATATTTTCATATGTTGTTCCAGATGATACAAATGAGAATGCGGTAGGTAATTTACTTGCGTCATCACTATCAGTTGCTCTGGTTATTACCCAAGCAGTTGAACCATCTCCTAATGTAGTTAATGAATAAATACCATTTTCAAAACCATTTGTTTGGTCTTTAACCAATAATCTATCTCCAACTGAAAGAGTTATTCCGTCAACTACTAATGCTTCATTAGCAGAGGCAGTAAGTGTAGCTCCAACACCATCAGTTCCATTATCGTATGTTCCTGCTAAGTTAGCAGTTGTTGCGGCTTTACTTGAAAGCTTAACAGATAATCCTTGTGAAGCACTATCTACATATGATTTTGTAGCTGCGTGAGACGCATCTGTGGGATCTGCGAGATTATCAATTACGTTAAAGTTAACATCAATATTCTGGCTGGCAGATATTGTTAATCCATCTAATGTTCCTACAGAAGTTATATTAGGCTGAACAGCAGTCAGTAATTCTCCAGTAAGTTTTCCGTTATTTGAATATATTACTGCTTTACCACCTACAGCTATTCCTGGCAGAGAACCTTCAAGTAAACTAAGTTCAGTAGCATCGGCAGTTACTGAAGTTCCGGCAATTTGAAGTGTAGTAGCATTGACTTCACCGGCGTCTCCATAAATAACACCTTTCCCGGCAAGTATAGTTCCCTTAACAGCATATTGTAATACATTAATTTCATCCGATGAAGCCTTTATTCCATCAAAGTCGAAACTACTATCGTAGTTAGAAGCATCATCTGTGAATATATCAGTTAATTCAGCATTACCTATACCTTTACCAGCAATATCAAGAGTTTTACCATATGATAACCAGCTATCAAGTGTAATATCTTCTATATTGGATAAACCGAGTAAAGTTAATGCGGCCGCTCCTGAACCACCAGCATCAATAATAGGTTGAGGAACAATATCAGTTTTACGTTTTCTTACTGTCATTCCGCCATTGGCAACACCCATTTTGTGACCATCACCTACCCACATAGAACCTGTTGAAATGTAAATATCGCGAATCTTTCTTTCAGGAGTACCAATATCATATGTTACATCGGCATCAGGAATAATATGACCTTTCATTGTGGCACTTGTAAATGTTAAATGATTGGCTGTTATTTCACCAGCATTACCATATACAACAGCACCGCCATTATTTACAATATTAGGATTAGAGTTAAATAATAAATTCAACTCATTTTTAGATGTATTCAGTCCGCTTAATTTTTCGAGATCGGCAGTTCCCGCAGTAAGACCAGCCAATATATTTAATTCATCTTTATTCGCATTAACACCATCTAAAATGTTCAATTCTTCTGCTGTAGATGTTACAAGGGTGCTATTTAATTTAAGTCCCGCATCTACACCATTATGAACAGTTATATCAACATTACCATTACTTGTAAGTCCTGTTAATGTTCCTACAGAAGTTACATGTGGTAAGGCACTATTTACGCTAATAGTGTCTCCGTTTACAGTTACACCATTACCTTCTGTTATAGAAGATGCACCAGTAAATTGAGCGAATGTGTTAGATACAGATGTGAAGTTCATAGCACTATTTTGTGTAAGGATAAAACCTATATTGTCTTGAGTTGCTCCTCTTTCAGCGAATACAAATGAACCAGATGCTAATTTAGCAGGAGTATCAGCATCCGATGTTCTTTTGAGAACAGCACTTACACCTACTTCTCCCACAGTCTGCACAAAGTAAATACCATTTTCAAAACCATTTGTTTGGTCTTTAATAAGAACACGTTCATTTACATTAGGTGTTACTCCATCAACTACAAATACACCAGTAGCTGTTACTGTAAGAGTATCAGTTCCTGTATAAGTAGCAGTAAGGTTTTGAGTTGTAGCTGCTTTTACAGCCTTCTTTTGATTTAATGTATCTATTACTGATTCAATGTATGATTTAGTAGCCGCATCTTGAGCAGAAGTTGGGTCAGCAACATTTGTTAATTTATTTGCCCCCATATCAATAACATGCGAGCCTGTAACTGTTACATCTCCCGCAATATCAAGAGATGTTACTGAAGCAGTAGATGCGGTTGTAGCACCTATAGCAACACCATCAATTGAACCGCTATCAACATTAATATTAGTAATAGCCTTATCATTAGCATCAAGAGCTGATATTAATTTAGTTGCGGAAAGATCAGTAAATGAACCTGCTGCTGCTGTTGTAGCACCGATTACTGAACCATCAACTGAACCACCTGAAATAGACATCGAACTGATAGTAGATGTTCCATTTACAATAAGGTTATTTACGGTTGTGTCGCCAGATACAGTAAGTGTTCCACTGAAATCAGCATTTACAGCATCTAAATCAGCTGATAAGGTTGCGTTTCCTGTTACACCGAGAGTTCCTCCTACTGTAGCAGAACCTATAACAGCGGCAGTAGCACCATTAAGTGAACCACTTGCTGTAATATTAGTGCCATTTATAGTTGAGGTTGTTGTAATAGATCCTGAGTTGAGTGTTCCTCCAAGTATTGTGTTTCCGGTTACATCAAGAGTTCCACCAACAATTGTATTACCAGAAGTATCAGCTACTGAGAAGTTATCCATTGATAAACCACCACTAAGAGTTACGTCACCGGTAACACCCATATTTCCTCCTACAGTTGCGTTATTAGTAATAGCAATCGAGTCAACATCAGCTACTCCTGCTACACTTATTGTTCCACTTATTTCAGCATTTGAAACTACTGATAATCCAGTTCCTGATGCTTTACTTAATGTAAGTGTATCAGAGATATCAGTTGTATTATTAATATCAACCACACCTGTTAATGTTGTTCCTCCTGTTACAGTTAAACTATTAAGAGTTGCTAATCCAGATGTTCCCAATGTTGTGAAAAGACCAGTTGATGCTGTAGTAGCACCAATTGTTGAATTTTCAATTGAACCGCCTGATATAGCCATCGCATTAATAGTAGAGGTTCCTGTTACATTAATATTAGTGAAAGTAGCATTTCCGGTTACATCAATAGTTCCTCCTATAGTAGCATTGTTAGTAACAGAGATACTGTCAGATGTTACAGCGTTATTACTCACAACACTTGTAAATATACCTGTAGATGGAGTATTAGTACCAATAGGTGTAGCGTCTATTTCACCACCACCAATATCTACATTAGGTAATGTAGCTGTTCCTACAACAGATAATCCTAAACTTGCGGAAATATCAGTGAAAGCGCCGGTTGATTGAGTTACGGCACCTATAGCCGTTCCTTCAATAGTGCCACCTGTTATAGTTACATTAGGTAAGGTTGCTTCACCTGTTACTCTCATGGTTCCAAATATATCTAATTTATGTTGAGGATTATTAGTTCCTATACCTACATCGCCGTCTGACTTTACAACCATTCTTTGACTACCCGCTGTGAAGAATTTAAGTTCATCATTATCATCACATGTATCGTCTTCAGCACTAATATAGGTATCTCCGTCAATATCCATTACACCACCTAATGACCCCCATGCTGCACTAATACTATCTGAACATTCAACGTAACCTTCATATTGGTCAGTTGTAGTATTGTAACGTATTTGACCAAGTTGTGGAACAGTAGGTCTTTCAGCGGTTGAACCAGAAGCGATTCTAACTGCATCTGTGCCTACTACTTCTAATGATACAGACGGTGTAGAAGTATTGATACCTAATTTACCTCCAATATGAGCATCAGCTGTTACAACTAATCCTGCTCCACTGGCTTTTCCAAGAGTTAATGTATCAGCCATAGTAGCCGCTGAAGTCTCATCGACAAGTTTATGCCATCCTCCTGCATGACTAAAGTAGCCTCTGCCACTTCCGTGAACATGAGCAAACATACCATGATATGTAGACGGATCAGGAAGACTTCCTTCATCAGGGAATACGTTAGAATAAAGCAATTTATCAGCTGTAAGTGTGCCTCCAATTGTAGCATCAGCAGTTACATCAAGTGCAGTGCCTGTAGGTGCAGCCAGTGTTAATGGATTATTAATCGTTGTTGGGTGATGAATAGTTACTGAACCGGTGCTCTTAATCTGAATAGAAGTTGCTGTTGTAGCAGAACCTATGTAAGCATCATCGTCAATTTGTAATCCTGTAAGGGTTCCTACATTTGTTAATGATGAATTAATTACACCACTTCCTAATGTATTATTTGAAAGAACTTCAGTATTATCTATTTTGTATACTTTACCACTTGCTATATTGAAATTTTCTGTCGAAGTCCAGTTTCCACCATTCCACAATATTGATTTATCTGTTGAACCTCTTAATATTATACCACCATTAAGTGCACTAGTTTCATTAGGAGTATCAACACTTCCTATTACAATATGAGCATCATCTACTGTCAATTCCGATGAATTAATTGTAGTTGTTGTTCCTTCAATTGTAAGATTATTCTTAATATGAATATCTCCGGTGGAAGTAATTTGAATAGCTTCTGGTTCTGTGGAACTTCCTATGTAATTATCATCTCCTATAGTTATACCAGAAGCAACACTAAGAGAACTACCCATCTTAACAGCATCGCTCATGTTAGTTGTTCCTGTAACATCTAATTTGTATTGAGGATCAGTATTGCCTATACCAATATTTTGTCCCTTAATAATCATTCTATCAGAGTTACTGATTCTAAATTTAATGACTCCTCCACTATTAAGGTATGTGTCTTTTTGAGAACCAATATCTTGCATAAGAGCATAATTTGTTCCGTCAAGATTATCTTCATGGGCAAAAGCTGCCATAGAAGTATTTATTGTTCCCATTTTAGCTTGATTAGCATGGACTACTCCTGTAGCATGAATATTTCCAGTTACATGTAATTTATGTTGAGGATCAGTATTACCTATACCAATATTTTGACCTTTAATAATCATTCTGTCAGAGTTACTGATTCTAAATTTAATAACTCCAGCACTATTAAGGAATGTATCTTTTTGAGTGCTGTTATCCTGCATAAGAGCATAGTTAGTAAGAGTAAGATTATCTTTGTGCGCGAATCCGGCTGTTCCTACCATAAATGTTCCCATAACTGCGTTTTCAGCTCTTGCTATTCCTGTTACACTTAAATTATTATCAATAGTTGTTAATCCGTCGATAGTTAATTGGTCTTTCATGTGAGCGTGTTGAGCAACTGATAATATACTATCAAGCTTTGTATCTCCTGTAATTTCAAGATTTCCTCCAACTTCTGCATCTGCTGTTACAACTAAACCGCTTCCAGAGGCTTTAGATAAAGTCAAGGAACCACTCATGTTAGAATCATTAGTTTCGTCAACAATTTTGAGCCAACCGCCAGCATGACTAAAGTATCCTCTTTCAGTTCCGTGTACATGAGCAAACATACCATGATAAGTTGCTGCTGATGGAAGATCAGCTTCACTTGAATATAAATTACTATATAAAATCTTATCAGCTGTAAGCGTTCCTTCAATTTTAGCTGTAGTAGATACACTTAGTGTGCCTATTACTTCCGCGTTGCCTGTTTTTACAGAACCATATTCCCATTGGTCAGTTAATACAGGGTTAGGTAAACCGAATACAGATATTCCCGCACCAGGTCCATTGGATCCTGTATAAAAGTTAGTCATATAAAGATTATTATAGTTGTCTTTTGTTAAGCAATATGGAACACCTAAATGCGAACTACTTGGATAATTTGAAGCATTTACTTGATACCATGTAACAGTAGTTCCAGCAAAAGTTGTTACATCTCCGGCTGGCGTAATTTTTCTTATTACCGCAACAGGACTATCAACTACATAAATATTGTTTTGCCTATCAGCTTCAATACCCAAAATTGTATGGAATTTTGCTGCAGCACCATTTCCATTAACAAGAACACCTTGAGTGCTACCAGCAAGAAGAGTTCTTGTTATATTTCCATACCCGTCGTCTACTAATTTATAAACTCTGGGGTCTAATCTATCAGATGTGTATACCACATCATTACTATCAATTGTGAGACCTCTTGTGTCTGCTCCTCCTGAACCTGGTGAGAAATAAAGTGATACCGTTGCGTCTGAACCTGGAGATATTTTCATAATTCTTTTACTTCCACTTAAGCCAGCAAATAATTCATTTTTAGAGTTAAACTCAAGAGACATAATTTTTTCTCCAGCTACTAATTTTTCAGCATATGTAAAGTGTGTATCACATGATACAACTTCACCATTATTAAGAACAATCTTTTTAACTAATTCAGATGTGCCCAAACTTGCAACAAACATTTCATCATTACTATTAATTGCTATAGAATACATGTAATTAATGCCCACATCATACCAGGTTGTATTCAATGTTCCATCAGGATTTAATTTGTAAATATATGTATTATTAGCATACCATGTGCAATACATATTACCTTTTGAATCAAATGCAGCATCTGTTGTCCTAACACTTGCTGACGCAAATTCTTTAATTTGGCCATCAGCTATATCAAAATTAGGATTATTAGTTTCAATTAAAATAGGCGGTAATGCTGAACGAACATTAAGATCGCCAGAAACTTGGGTATTAATATACTTTTCTTCAGAACCTCCTGTAATTGTAAGAGCAGATTTTACATCTCCCTTGGTTGAACAGGCAACTCCTAATTCTAATTTACCTATTTCAGAAGTTGTAGTTACATCACTTGCTGTAACTTTAATATTACCAAATGATTGATTATTATTAGCACTATCATTATTTAAGAATCTAATTTCACCAGCTACATCATTATCAACACCTGCGTTAGAACCACCGCGTTGGTTAGATAATTTAAGAACGGCACCTGTCGCTGTATTATCAGTATTTTTAATAGATACATGTGGTGTTATATCCATCACTGGATAAGTTACGCTATCAACTATAACTGGTTCTTCATTAGTTACTTCAGAATTATTTCTTTCATACACACTTATAAGGTCCGAACGTAATGATGATAAATTAGCAGTTAAAATAGTGGGTTCTTTTCCATAACCACCTAATACAAACAGTCCACCTTTAAATATATTAGCATCATCATTTTTGTTCATTATGTAAATATCACCGTAAATATCCATAGCAATTGATGTACCTGCGCCAATATATGTTGAAACAGCATCGATATTATCTTGTCCAGCACCTTCCGGTGTAACAGTATTTCTATGGGCGCCATTACCAGCAATAACTTCTACATTGGTTTCACCACTCTTGCGTCTCATAACTCTTGTGTCTACTCCAGCACCTCCTCCAGTGCTGTATAAATAAAAATTATCAGATTCATCAAAGAAAATACTTTTTACTTGGAAATTGGAACGAGCTACCGGGTCACTTATGTCGGATTGTGTAAGCCAGGTATAATCTATAGTAGTTCCATTATCTGTAACCTTATGTATACGGTTTTTGTGGAGCCAAACGGATACATACATATTATTTTCTGAATCAAACGCAATATCGCCAATATATCCATCAGATTCTGCATGTGAATAATATAAAGTTTTTTCACCAGCGCTATTTAATTTATAAATCGTGCGCTCCCAGTTATTAGCCCCAGTTCCATCAATGCCTACATATACTACGTCATTATTATCTATACCAATTGTTAGTGTATTGTAAGAGTATCCAGTTGAGAAATTCTCATCAACAGCTCCTTTAACACCATTGTTTGTTTCAATTTTCATGACCCTCAAAGATGTATTACCAGTTATATAAAGAGTGTCGTTACTATCACAATCAATAGCATATATCATACTTGGACTGGTGTGGAATAAACTTACTACACCTGCAGAATCAATTTTGAATATGTGGTTTTGTTCATCTGGGTCATAGCCGCTAGAAGATTTTGCTACATATTTATTACCTTTAGTATCACATGTGATGAATACGTTTTGTGCTTCCATAGGTGCGTGATCTAAAACTCGTTTAAATTCACCTGTAGCAATAGTTAAATTAGGATTAACTAACGCTGGAACAGATACTGTTCTGAAACCTGAATCTAATTTAAGGTCACCATTGAATTCCATATTACCTGCGATAGTTGTAGTAGATGAGTTATCATCAACACCGCCTGTTATAGTAATAATGCTATCAACGCCTCCTGTATCAGTGCATGCTACACCTAATTCTAACTTGCCTTGTTCTGATGCGGAAGTTACACTTGGCGCGGTTGCTTTAATATTGGCAAATTGCTGATGTGTGTTGGTGCTATCATTTGCTGTAAATCTTATTTCACCAACTTCATCATTATCTACACCCGCATTACTACCTCTTGCGTTAGTAATACGTAAAAGTCCTCCCATAGCATCATTTGTAGTATTTCTTACATTAATAGATGGTGTAATGTCTACAGTTGCCTCAGTTACCATAATTGGTGGTAATCCAAGAACAGCCACTCCAAATATAACATCACGGACATATAAATGTCCATATTTGCTAATCATCATCGCAGTTAATGAAAAGAAAGAACCTTTTAGGGCATCTATGTGATATCTTTCACCTTGAACACCTAATTGGCCAGCAACTGTAGAAGTAACCCCGGCAGGTGTTACTTTTCTGATAGTTTGTTGACTTATTGTGTAGATGTTATCTTGAGCATCAAATACAATTTTATTTAGTTGAACAAATCTTGCTTCTGTTCCTGTACCATCATAATTTTCAGTTTGCGTGCCTCCTCCTACAAAAACTACAAAATTACCACTAACTAATTTGTAAATGTAACCTGGCCAAGAAGCTAAAAACATTTCATTAGCTTTATTAAAAGCAATACCAGTGATACTAATAGGTACGTTCGATGCTACCAATTCTATAGCAGGACTTGATGAATTATTTACTGGTCCTTGGGAAGCATCTACAATTTTGTAAATGTAGTCATCATTGAGAATAAAGTATAACTCATCGTTATTATCTACTGTTAAATATGCGGGGTTAGGATCAAAACCAATGCCAGAGACTTGAGCAAAGTCTAAATAGACGCTGTATGTGTTTGAAAGACCAGCAGATGTAGTTCCAGCAATTTTATAGAATTTAGTAAATCCGTTTATTCTTCCTTGAAAGTAGGCATTACCAGTTGAATCAATTGTCATTTGTCTAATATCAATATTAGAATGAGTCAAGAATTCAGTAGTTACTCCGGCGGGAGTAGTTTTGTACATCTTCCAAGGACTTTGATTACCTGGTGTGTAAACATTACCCAAAGCATCCATTGCAGCAGTATATCCATTATATTGGGTAGATGGTTGACTGCCTATATTGGCTCCATATCTTGTTAATGGTCTGAGTTCTCCAGCTGAAATACTGAAATTAGGATCTACAGTATCAAATAATTGAATTGATTTATCAATACCAGAGCGTTCATTATTGGCAAGTTGATATGCGGAGGCATTAGATATAAGTTCATGTCTTTTAGGTTGTATTTTTGCCTCAGTTTTAGTTTGTCCGATAACCATAAGTTTGGCATTTGTAAACCCATTATCAGCATCATAACCAGCGTGTCCGTCACAAAGAATAATAATATCTCCATATTTATCTAGTTCTACTGATATGGGGGAATATATTGAACCCTCAAGAGCATTTACATTATCAATTGACCTACTTTCATTAAAACCGCCAAGATTTCCATGCGTTTTATCAGGCAATATCTTCAAAATACCGCCGTTAGTATTCATTATTGCCAGGTACATATTATCTTTTTCGTCAAAGGTAAAACCGCCTGGTTGAATAGAACCCCCAGGTTCAAGATGATTAGAGTTTTGGAACCATACTTCAACAGTTGAACCACTATTAGAAACTTTGTAAACTTTATCACCGCTAGAGTAAATTGATACGTATAAATCTCCCTTACTGTCAAATCCTATACCCGAACAATTTGTTTCATGAGCAGGCAAGACTGCATATAATGTTTTAACACCAGTAGTTGTATTTACTTGATAAATTTGTGGTATCCAATTTGTTTTATCATTATAAGTAAAACCATATAATAATCCATCTGGTCCAATAGTTAAAGCACTTACCTCATGATCCCAACTGGTAGAAAAGGAATCATCTGAACTTGTAACCTCTCCTTCAGACAAAGTAAGTTTTTGTATACGATCACTAGTGTATCCAGATACATACATAGTATGATTTCCAACTATTGCCATTTCCCAAACCATATAAGAACTTTGGAATATTTCAACAAGTTGTGCATCATCAGTTACTCTATAAATTTTACTGATAGTGGTATTATTAGCATCTCTATCTACAGCAATATAAATGGTGCCATCTGAATCTTGTGCCATACTTTGATAGTGATTCTGTAACAATGGATCATCTATTAATGTTTTCAATTCACCTTCAGCTACGGTAAAGTTAGGATTGTTAACTTCAATATGAACCGTTTCGGTCAAAGATGCGTCAAGGTCCATGTCACCATCAAATTTAAGGTTACCGCCGATAGATGTATCTCCAGAAATATTAGTATCACCAGCAATATTAGTATCACCGCTCTCGTTAATATTAAATAATTTAGTTCCATCATCCTTACGAATATCCATTACAGTGCCTGATGTATTGGCAGTAGGAACAGAAGCTTTGATAACTGTAGGTATAGAGTTTAGTAATTCAACTGTATTATCTATTTCATAGTATCCTGGCGAAGGAACGTAAACATTTCCTGAACCTGCTGAAGCCCAATTATTTATGTTACTACCCCAAGCTATAAATTTACCAGCTTTAGTCATACCATACATTGAATTCTGAGTTCTAAATAATGTTTCCATAGGTGGAAAGCCTGTTAACTCAATAGGACTTATAATATTACTACCTCCTGAACCTGGATGAGGTGTTCCCCAAGATTTTATGGAACCGTCCTCAAAAAGGACAGTAAATCCCCATCTATTATTAGTTACAATTTTTATTGCTCCACTTCCGGGTCCTATTCCATCAACTTGTCCTACCGGATGATTAGTATTTAGTTGTAATCCTGCTCTTCCCAAATGCTCACTACCCGTTGATTGGTAACCCCAAGAATAAACAGCCCCATCACTTCCCAAAGCATACATACTATGAGTACCATTCTCTATTTGAATAATGTTAGTTAAGCCAGGAATCAAGTAATCTGTGCTACTGTCTGCTCCTCCGTCAACCCAAGCATGATTTGATGGTGAAACTTTAATTCTACCATTATCTAAAAGAACTAATAAATTATCAGAACCGTTACCAGTAGCTTGAGCCTGGACTGCCTTTTCATTAGGCCAATCTAACCAACTTACCTCAACAGGTACGGAACCTATAAATCTTCCCCAACGCATTACTTTACCATCTTTAAGAATAGCTACAGCAGTTCCAGGAGTAGAATTCATATTACCCCAAACTACTGATTTGGCGTTAGTTATATTTTGCACTTCACGAGGTGTATTTACTTTTTCATTATAGGCATATACTTGGTCATGACCTAAACCTGCTCCATTACCATGATAAGCTATACCCCATGTCATTATTTTACCACTTTTCAATATAACAGCCTTATGATAATAGTTAGCTGATATTGCTTCAACGTCACTGAAAATATTGTAATGATTAGTAAATGTGGGTAATTTATCTTGAAGTTCTGAATATGAGAATGGCCAGGCCGATTCTGAAGAACTTGTTATATCGGAACCCATCCAAACTGTTCCGTCTTCAAGTAGATACATTGAATAATCCCATCCTGCTAATGATACAACTTTTCCCGGTTCAGTAATTATAGTATTCGCTCCAAATCTATTAACATGAATATGTCCTGTTACGTCAAGAGTAGAGGTAATATTTGTGGCCCCCGTTACACTTAATGTGCTTTTTATAGTAGTAGCACCATCAACAGTTAATGTGCTTCCTACTGTAGCTATACCAGCAATATCTGTTTGAGATGTTATGGCACTCGCTCCACCTTGTATTTGTATAATATCATCAACGCCACCTGTGTCAGATGAAGAAACACCTAATGTCATCTTACCTATTTCAGATTCATCTGTTACATCAGTAGCAGTTACCTTAATGTTAGCAAATGATTGAAGATTACTAGCACTATCATTAGCAAGGAATCTTAATTCACCAGCAGTGTCATTATTTACACCTGCATTATTACCTCTGGCATTTGAAAGTTTCATTATAGCACCTGTGGCATCATTAGAACTGTTTCTGATATTAACTGATGGTAATAAATTATATGCCTTTCTTTGAACAACTTGAGGAGCAGGAGGTCTTCCAAATACTCTTAATTTTCCAGATAACTCAGCAATATAAATATTACCATATACGTCCATAGCAGTTGCGTTAGGACTTGCGAATTGAGCTTGTAATGGGTCTGTATTATCTGCTGTAGCATTTGTTCCATCGCCCGCAACAGTGCTTACAGTTCCATCAGCAGTAACTTTACGTATATAGTGATTTAGCCAACGATCAGTAAGATATAATATGTTATTATGATCAAATATTATTCCACCTGCTTCACTGAATAATGCAGCTGATCCAACACCATCAGCATAGCCATTTGTATTACCACCAACGAATAATTCAAGTGCTCCATTAACAAATTTATATATCTTTTTACCACCATCACCACTTACATACATTACATCATTATTATCAAATCCAATATCTCTTATATCTGGATTTCCATCAAATGCTACTATATCAGTATATGATCCGCTTGTTTTATTTGTTATTTTTACAATTTGTTTCTTTTGAGCTATATGAATTTCGTTTTGAGAATTTATATCTATAGCTCTAAGTGGGTTATCATTGTTAACTGATGGAAGCGACCAATTTGTATTATATGCACTTGTAGATGGACCGCCCTCTAATGTCCCTTGCATTTTCCAAATTTGATGATTTGGATGCGCAAAGTATAATGTATTATCTGTTTGATCAATTGTTATATATGACATATGATAAGATGAATGGTCGTAATGAACAGATACTGTTTGATCTGGTGTTATTTTATATATTTTTTTATCAAAATAACTTGCCATAAATAAATTTCCAAAAGTATCAAATGCCATACCTGAACCACGCTGGTCAGCAAATGTCTTAACTTCATCAATCGCAACTGTAAAGTGTGGATTAGATTCATAAATTGTTGTTGCGAGTTTTTCAGGCATAACTTCATTGTTGGCTTGTGTAAATGAATCAACATGTAAGTCTGCTTTTTGTTCAACAATAGCACCACTTTCAACAAGAGTATTATCTAATGTTACATTACCACTAAATTTCATATCACCGGCAATTTCAGTAGTTGAATAGTCGGCCTTTTCACCTCCTGTAATTGTAATGACGTTATCAATACCTCCATTGTCTGAGCATGCAACACCTATCTCTAATTTACCTATTTCTGAATTACTAGTAACAGATGGAGCAGTTACATTTATTTTACCCATAACTTGATTATTAGCATCACTGTCTTTAGTTGAAAATTCAATCGAACCGGCGTGGTCGTTATTTAATCCTGAAGCAGATTTATTATTACTTAAGTTAAGTATAGCACCCAAAGGATTTTCTTTATCATTGCTTATAGTTAGTTTTTGATGAGTTCCAACTAATTGTGAGTAATCCGTGTAATATTCACTGAAGACATATAAACCACCACTGGTCATATTACCAAGTTCATATGAAGTCATGACATAAATATCTCCCTCGGAATCTAAACCTATTGAATTAGGCTGTCCAATACTTACAGTTAGAGGAGCATTGATAGTTTCTTCAGCAGTATTTGATTCTATTCCCGAACCAGCAATTCTTACCAAATCTGTTTGTCCGACTAATCTTTTAAACATCTTAGTATTTTTACCAGCACCATTACCTCTGCTTGCTACTATTAAATCGTCCGAAGAATTAAATACTATACTTATAGGTGAAAACTCTGGTCTATCAACTACTAAACCAATATCTGTTGACGATAACCATGTAGTATTAATACTTGTGTCAGATTTATTAACTTTAAAGACCTTACCACCGTCAGTCCATATTCCCAAATACATGTTATCTTGAGAATCAAAAGCTATATCTGATACTTGATTATCTGAACCGGTTACATTAGTATCTGGAATTGTTACATATAGTGTTTTTACTCCAGTAGTTTTGTCAATCTTATAAATTTCAGATGTAAATCTGGGAGCAATCTTGTGTATATCATAATTAACTTGGTCAATAGCATAAATATATTCATTTCCATATGTAGCAATTACACCCTTGACATCTCTTACTGTAGCATAATCATATGTAGTTGAATCTGATAATTTAGTTGCTGATAACTGGTGGGTGGTATTTGAATTAGTTAAACCATAAAATATTGTATCGTCGTCATCTAATATTGTAATCGAATATGGATGGAAAGTTGAATGAGAAATTACATTAGTTACAGAACCTGCGGTACCATCTGAATTAATCATTATTTTTTTGGTATTACTTGTGTTACCAGCAATCATAAAGGAGGTTTCAGTATTAGTAAAACTGGCTAAGTCGATGGCGTAACACATGTTCATGCTCATGTAAAAATCACTTACCTCATATGTAAGCGCCCCATTTTCATCTACAGATGTTAAATCTATCATTCTTATATTAGGAGTAGTTGCAAAATATGCTTTTGTCCCCATAGGATTAATTACTATTCCTGTTATATGGCCAGTAGTTACAACACTACCTATACCATTATTAGTTCCCGAAGCTCCAGTTCCTACTATAGTAGAAACATTGTATGTATAATTATTGGTTCCCGCATCAGGTAATAAGTCTACCTTTCTTATTCTTTTATTATCCCCATCTGCAATTAATGCATAACTTCCATCCGGACTTATTGCCAAATCAAATGGCTTACCTATTTTTGCGGTGCTTCCCGGACCATCCAAGAATTGAACAGAATTTTGAGTGCCGTCACTATTCCCAACAATTGTAGTAGTCACCCCTGTATCAAGATCTAATTTTACAATTCTATAATTATCGTAACTGACAATGAGAGCATATGTTCTATCAGGGCTAATTTCCATTCCCCATGGACGGGCTCCTACATTACTGAAATGATCAGATATAACATAAGGAGCATCAGACAACGTTAATGTTTTAGTAGAAACATATATGTCATCATTTGAGTCGATTGCTATAGCGTATGTATCATTGGTAAAACCAGTGCAGAAACTTTCATTAACAGCGCCCTTTACACCAGCAGTTGTTTCTATTTTAATAACTCTTTTACTTGATTTACCAGTTAAGTATAAATCATCATTGCTGTCAATGGCGATATTTAATATTTGTTGAGAGCTTGTATGAAATAAAGTTGCTTTACCTACTGAATCTATCTTAAATATATGGTCTTGATTGTCAGGGTCATATCCCCAAGAAGATTTAGCTACATATTTATTACCAACACTGTCACATACAACCGATACATTTGTAGCTTCTATAGGAGCATATGTTAACACTTTTTGGAAATTATCAACATCTAATTTCAACCCATCAGTATTAAGTATAATACCTTTTGTAATTTGAACATCATTTTCAGCAATCATTTTAGAACCAACTGACAACATGTTATCGGGTTCAGCAGTTACAACAAGTGAGTTACCAATTGATAATGCTCCTGTGGTAGGAACTTGTAATGCTCCATCAGAATCAATAGTTAATCTTTGAGTTCCATCAGTAAAGAATTTCAATTGGTCGTTGTCTGAATTAGGAGCATTTTCAGCTATTATATATGTATCTTTATCTATGTCTGTTAATCCGCCTAATGGAGCCCATGATTGACCCGCACCAAAACCTTCAAATTGTTCTGTATCAGTATTGAAACGGATGTAACCTCTGTGATATGAAGCATCAGCAAGTGGTCTTTGAAGTGTTGTTCCTACAGGAATTTTAATAGCATCATTATTGGCTACATGGAGTGTTACATCAGGCGATGAAGTTCCAATACCAATATTGTTAAATGATGAGTCGAAAGTTACATCAGTTACATTAGAAGAAGCGGTAGCATCATCAAGATTAGCATGTAATGTTAATTTGGTATCAGAAACTTTATTAACAAAATATGTTGTGCCTAACGATATACCAGTTGAACCTACATCTCCTAAGAAATGGGCTTTGTCCCCAGATGAGTAACTGTGTGGAGAAGTTGTGTTAATTACACTACTGGCGATAGATGATATATCAGCTTTTTTATTAATTACAGATACTGCTGATAAATCAGTGCCGATAGAAGATATAAATTCTATAACATTAGTCCCTGCCAACGCATCGGCTTCAGTAGGATGAACTCCAAACTCATTAGAAATTGCATTCTCAATGGATGTATAATAAACAGTGGATGTGTTAAGTCCTATTTTTGTAAGAGAGGTGCTTATAGTTACCTGATCGCCTGTGTCAAAAAATCCTTCTGTAGCTACAAGTTTATTAGAGCTAATACTGGCAAAAAAGTATTCATATGGTTTAAATGTGAAATCACTCATATCTTCCGTATCAGTTAAAGTTAAAAAGTTTGTTCCAGCAATACTATCAGCATATGTATTAGTTAATTTAAATGAATCGTCAGTTATTTTATGAACATAGTAAGCAGTTGAATAGGCTAATCCTGTATTTACTAACGTTCCCTGTCCATTAGCATCAGCTCCGGTTCCTCTTACTTTTTGACCAGTTCTGAAACTGGTTCCAGTAACCGTAATTACATCATTTGATAAGCCGTTTACAGCAGCACCTTGTTCGTCTGAACTTAAAATACTTAGACCGGTAGCGCTTGTCGCGTCATTAAGCTCAACTACATTTGTATTATTTGTAGCATCATTAGCAGTTAAATAAAGACTATATTCTTGTCCAACTACAATCTCTCCAACAAAATAAGTTACAGATGTATTAATTCCAGCTGTTAAAGCTTGATCTAAAAACTGAACTTCTGAACCATCTACAAAAGGATGGTTAACCAATGTAGAAAGAGTAAAACCCGTATCTACAAATTCCATTTGGATTTTTTCAGATACAATATCGAGTTCTTCAGTTGATGAACTGTCTGTAACAGCTAGAACATTAGCTCCTCCTATAACTTGGTTAACTGTTGAATTCCAAGCATCCGCTGAAATTTCACTGAACTCACTATTAAATTCATTCATTTTAGCAAGTTTTTCTACCGCAGTTAATGTATTATATGAAGTGGAATTAGTAAGTTGTTGAACTGTTACATCAGCAAATACATCACCTATAGTTAAGACATCTTTTGTCTTGCCATTAATTCTATTTTGAGGAGCTTCATCAAGTTTAGCAATTGCGATTGTTAACCAATCATCAGTTGTTAGGTCAGCAAGATTTGCCTTGCTTACAGTATTAAGAGCAAATGCCTGTGCCGTCGCAAATGTTGGATAGACAAGTCTAATTTGAGGTGGTATTTTTGTTAAAACTCTGTTAACTACTCTAAACTTACCATTGTCAGCAGTCAATCTACTTTGATCTCCCATATAAATCGAATTTTCAGCAATAAAGAGATCTCTGAATCTTTTACCTGGGGCACCTATGTCAGCTTCTTCGTTAGATGAAGGAAGTATACTTGTAGTAATTGTTACACCTCCACCTACACTAAGAGTATCATTCATTACAGTGGCTCCTACTACATCAAGTGATGATGCAAGACTTAATGTATCTTCCATATTAGTTGCTCCCGTTACACTCAATGTATCTTTTAGTTTTGTAGCACCAGATGCAGTAAGACTTCCTCCTACACTTAATGTATCATGTAATGTAGATGCTCCACTTATTAATAATGTAGTTTTACCAATTATAAAGTCATCAAGTATTAATTGATTAGGATTTAATAAACCATTGTATGTAATTTGTCCTCCAACACTTAATGTTCCATTAATACAGGTTGTTCCAGCACTTAATTCTCCGTTTAAATAAACATTATTGGCAACACTTAAAGTTGAACCTATTGTTGTAGCACCAGTTAATGTTGTAGTATTGGATACACTTAAGTCTCCAGGTCCTTCGACACCGTTTCCATCAACAACTAAAAGACCAGCATGTTCAACATGTTGCACAACTTGCTGAATAGCTTGACTTCCGAATATCTGACCTACAGATAATGTGCCATTAATAGTTGTTGAACCTTCAATAGCCATACCACCACTTATAGTTGAAGCACCAATAACATTTACACCACCTTCTAATGTGGATCCTCCTCCTACACTTAATGTATCATTCATTATAGTTGCTCCTACAAGTTCAGTTGTTCCACCTACACTCAGATTATTATACATGCTTATCTGACCATCTTGAGCAATACGCATTTTTTCAGTGGGTATAAATGATCCGTCATTAGTAGTTAAGAATTCAAGTCTACCAGGCATAACTGTTTCACCAGGTGTGCCGTCAATTACACCTCTAATATCAGCGGCTTTTTCAAAAGAATTACCATCAGAGCCCATAAACAATAATGAACCTGCTATATCATCTTCTCTTACAACTGCATGATCGCCGTCAGTTGGATTTCTACTCTTTTTAAATACCAACCCCTTTGAATCAGCATCGAATGAATTTGTTGTTAAAACTAATTCAGTATCTTGGAAAGATACACCTCCAGCTAATACAGATTCTCCGGTAACAGTAAGTTTTCCTCCAATATTTGTATCTCCGGTAATTCCTGCTCCACCGCCAACGATAAGTGAGCCAGTAGAAGTGTCCGTGCTTTCGGTTGTTCCTGTGATTGTAAGGTCTCCTGTAGATGTAGTTCCTGTAGTAGTGATATTACTTGAACCTGTGTTAATAGAACCAAATCCCGATGTAATTGAGCCACTATTAAGGTCACCAACGGAGGTTAATGATGATGAAACAATTGTTGAACCCAATTCTGTAGTTGAGAAAAGTGAAGTTCCATCAAATAATATATCCTTACCTGCTTCTAATTCAATACCATTGCTTGTAAATGTTGCAATAGTGTTACCACCTCCTTTAACAGTTGTAGTATTATTCTTGGAATCAAGAGTTATACCTAAACCACTATCTTCAGTAGCAATAACAAGATTACCTGTATTATTTACTATGTATGAGTTAACACCCCCATGATACATGTTAAGATTATCAGCAGCACCTATGGCTAATCTACCTGTATTACTATCAGCTGTTTTATCATCAGCATCAGCATTACCTGCTACCTTAAGTAATCCAGACGTAGATACCTGGTTCGAACCTACATCAATGTTACCAAAGTTTCCTGTAATTGAACCACTGTCAAGAGCTCCTACGGTAGTTAATGACGAAGTAACTACATTAGTTCCAAGTGTTGTAGAAGATAAAATGTTGTCACCATTAATTTTGAAAACATTGCCACTTGCGAGGTCAAGGCCAGTTCCATTTACAGTAGCTTGGACTATACCACTACCTTTCATTTCAATAGTATCATTAGCTGCATCAAGTATAATTGAATTACCAGTAGTTCCAGTTGTTACTACCAAATCACCTGTTTTGTTAACAATGTATGAGTTTGAACCGCCGTGATATAAATTAAGATCTTGTCCAGTACCAAGTGTTAATCTTCCACCATTACTGCTACCGGAAGCATTGTCTGAATCAGCGTCAACTAATACTCTAAGTAATCCAGAGGTGGCAATTTGAGAAGGTCCTACATCAATATTACCAAAGCCTGAACTTATAGCACCACTATTAAGTGTCCCTACAGTTGTTAATCCGCTGGCAGTAGTAATACTATTTTGAGTAGAAGTTGAAATTGTGCCTTGTATGACACCTCCTCCTGAAACAATAAGGTTACCAGTTGTTGACAGGCTGTTAGCACTGGAATCCCATTTTACATATTTACCTGAACTGTCTCCAAAAGCTGTAAAATCCACACCATTGTCATCAGCACCTAATGTTAATGAACCATGTTGGTCACTTGTTCCTGAAGAAGCATCCCATACCATACCTACAGAATTAGAGTTTTTACTGTAAAATCTTACTGTCTTACCTTGTCCAGAAGTTCCTACATTTAAGTTACCACGAACAGCTAATGTTCCGTCAGTAGCACCAACTGTATCAAGATTTCCTAAACTTGTTATACCTGGTTGATTAGCAGTAGTTAATCCACCTACAAGTGTTGTAGCTGTTAATGAAGTAATACCGCTTACCGCTTGTCCATTAATTTCAACACCACCTACTTCTACAGTTCCTGTTGATGAATGAATCATTAATTTATTGGAACCTGTATGAGTAATACTTGATGTATTAGCAGATAAGGTAATATCTCCCGCAGAAGATAAACCTTGAGTAAAGATTGATTGATCATCAGCTGTTAATCCTCCTACACGAAGGTTAGCATAGTCATTAATTGATACGTTTCCGCTTGTAGTTCCATCTTCTTCATTTGTATTAGCAAAAGCAAATGTATTACCTGATTCATGGTATAATAACGATGTATTAGCTTTGTTAGTAGCACTACCATTTCCTCTTGTGAAAACAATACCTAAATCAGTAGCGGTTCCTGTATTACCATCACCAATCTTAATTAATCTATCTTGAACAACATGAGTTGTAGTATTAGTTTGAGTGAATTCACCAATTACATTAAGATTTCCTTGGATTGTTGTATCTCCGTTAACATTTAAGTTATCACCTATTGTTACTTCAGAAGTTGAATGACCAATATTTACAGGTCTTCCTGAATTTGTTGTTGAAATATTCAATGTTCCAGTTGAAGTGCTAATAAATGAATCGGTTCCGTTATGAGATATATCTAAATCACCTGATGAGCCAATTTTAATACTGTTATTATCACTTAAGTTTATTTCACTCGCACTTAATTTACCAGTTACATTAACTTGTCTGTTGGAAGCAGTGTTACTTCCTGTAATTTGTAAAATTGTATCACTAAATGTACCTTGAGAAGTATGATCGCTTACTAATTTAAATGAACCATATTGAGATACAAATTGATAACCGTCACCTGCGTCACCAGCATTATCACCAATCATTGTTAATTTGGCTGGACCATCCCCTGAATCAGTAGATTTGATTATAACATTAGGAGTTGACGACTGAACAGTTACACCTGTTAAACCTGTTAATGAACCACTTGATAAGCTTGCTGTGCCATCAGATAAAGTTCCACCACTAATTGTTCCTGTTGTTTGAATAGTGTTTGGTCCGGTATTAATGTTTCCAAAACCAGAACTTATCGAACCACTGTTAAGTATTCCTACGCTTGTTAATGAAGAGTTAGTTACTCCTGAACCAAGAGTATTATTAGTTAATACAGAAGTTCCATTAATTTTGTATTGGTCTCCGCTCGCGACGTTAATTCCAGAACTGTCAATAGTAGTCATTAATGAACCGTCTCCTTTAATTTCAACTGTAGAATCTTTAGAATCAATAATTACACCACCGCTTCCCCCAGTAGTTTGCATAATAAGGTCACCAGTTTTGTTAACAATGTATGAACTGGAACCACCATGATATAAGTTAAGGTCTTGTCCAGCACCTAAAGTCAGTCTTCCTGAAGCACTATCTGCTGTAGCATCATTTTGGTCTGCGTCAGTGTCTACTGATAATAGACCGCCTGAAGTTATACTAGATGAACCTACATCAATATTTCCGAAACCTGATGTAATACTGCCACCGTCGAGGTCACCTACACTTGATAATGTTCCAAATGTAGCATCAGCCTCAGATTTGGTGTATCTATTGTTAAACTGAGCTTGTATGTCACTTGTTACATTATTAGTAAAGTTAAGCTTAGCAGCCGTTCCTGTGAAACCATATAAACGGTTAAGTTCATCTGTTGTTGAAGTAATTCCGTCAAGAGTATTTAAATGAGCGGCAGTTGCTGTAACATCAGTTCCTCCTAAACTAATAGTAGTAGCTGACATCTTACCTTGAATTTCAGTATCTTTGTTTACAGTTAATTTAGTAGCTTCCAATAATAATAAGTTAGCATTGGATGTATGACCAATTGTAGAACTGTCAATTACAATGCTATCAACAGTTATTTTACCAGATTGCATATCACCTGAAGTTGTTATAGGACTGCTTCCTACATTAATTGAACCAAAGTTACTTGTTATGGAACCACTATCAAGTGCTCCGGTTGTTACAATTGTTGCTCCTCCATTGATAGGAGCATATGAAGCATTAGCTGTAGCAGTATCTAATTTAGCATTAATTTGTGGTTGAATAGAACTTGTTACTCCATGAACATAGTCTAATTCATTAGAAGTTGTATCGATACCAGCAAGTTTATTAAGTTCAGCTCCAGTAGATGTTACATCAATAGCACCAAGTTTCAAGTTAGTAGCGGTTACTTTTCCTGAAACTGTAGTATCACTGTTAATAGTTAATGAATTACTACCTAATAATAATAAACTTGTGTTATTTACATGTCCAATTGTAGAATTATTAATTACAACATTATCTACTTCCAAGTTACCTGCGACCATGTTACCGTCAGTTTTTATAGTGCTTGAACCTGGGTAAATTTGTCCAAAGTTAGTTGTAATCGAACCGCTGTTAAGAGCACCAACAGTTACTGTATTAGAGCTTCCTGATGAAGTTATGAAAGCAGCATCAGCTTCAGATTTAGTGTATCTGTCATTTAATTGTGTTTGTATAGCACCAGTTACACCGTGAACATGATCTAATTCAGCAGAAGTTGTGTCTATACCTTCTAATTTATTAATTTCAGCAGCAGATGATGTTACCGCAACATTATTAAGTTTAATGCTGTTAGCTGACATAACGCCATTAACATTGGTATTATTTCCAATAGCTAATGAATCAACCGCGAGTGATAATAAACCTGGGTTAGAAGCATGTCCAATAGTAGAACTGTTTATTACGATATTATCTACTTCAAGAGCACCCGCTTGCATGGTTCCTGATGTAGTAATGCTGCTGGCACCAGTATTAATAGAACCAAAGTTACTTGTTATAGAACCACTATCAATTGCTCCTACTGTTACAATTGAACTGGCGCCATCAATAGGTGCATATGAAGCATCAGCAGTAGCTGTAGCTAATTTGGTGTCTAATTGAGTTTGAATAGCACTTGTTACTCCTTTAACATGATTTAGTTCAATTTGAGAAGCAGTAAGTCCATCTAATATATTAATATCACTTGTTGAAGCAGTTACTCCATCAAGAATATTAAGGTCTGTTACAGAAGATGTTACAAGAGCGCCGTTAACCATAAGTCCTTGAGAATCAATCTTGCCACCTACAGTTGCTTTACCTGATGAGAAAATTAAGTTTGCTCCAGCACTATGTGATATTGATGAATTATTGAAAGTTAAGTCATCTACTTCAAGTTCACCAGCAGTCATTTTACCAGATGTTGTAATTGAGTTAGAACCATTATTAATATCTCCAAAGTTAGCAGTTATTGAACCGCTTGAAAGTGGACCTACAGTTACAATATTGCTATTACCTGATGTTGAACCAAAAATTGAATCAGCTTCTGCCTTGGTGTATCGGTCTGTTAATGCTACTTTTACATTAGTATCAAGATTTGATAAGTGGTTAATATTATCTTTTACTACTGTTACGCCATCAAGAATATTAAGTTGACTTGCTGATGATGTTACGTCAGTACCATTAATATTAATTGTTGTTGCTTGCATAGTTCCTGCTACAGTTAATTTTCCACTTGCAAGAGATAATAAATCAAGGTCATCTTTATGACCAATAGTAGCTCCAGTTGTTACAACACTACCTATACTAAGTGATCCTGCCGCAATAGAACTTGTGCCAATATCAATATCGCCGAATCCATCGCTTATGCTACCGGAATCAAGAGCACCTACAGTAACAATATTTGATGTTCCTGTTGTAGCGCCAAATGCTGCGTCAGCTTCAGTCTTAGTGTATCTGTTTGACAGTTCAGTAGCTACATTAGTTGCTCCAATTTTGAGTGTTGTTGCTTCAAGAGTTCCATCAACAACTACAGTTGAAGCACTCATTGCAATAAGGTCATCGTTTGTTGAATGACCTATTTTAGAAGCTCCTATAGTAATATCTCCTGTTACGAGAGAACCACCTGTTATAGCGCTTGTTGTAGTAATACTACCGAATGAACCTCCAATAGAACCACTTGTAAAGTTACCACCAGCAGCAACCTCTGTTTTAAGAGCAAATTTAGCATCAGCTTCTGTCTCTGTGTATCTATCATCAAGTTGAGTTTGTATATTACTTGTTACTCCATCAATATAGTTAATTTCGACAGTAGTTGCTGTTACTCCATCAAGAATATTAAGGTCATCAGCACTTGATGTAATGTCAGTTCCTGAGATTTGAAGTTTAGACATATTAACTTCGCCATCAGCACCATATACAACGGATTTATTAATTACAATAGTTCCCGCGCTTGAACCATCTACAAGATTAAGTTCAGCAGCAGTTGATGTAACTTCTGTAGCACTACCAGAAGCACCTATGTGGAGTTCTGTTGTTCTTACAGCATCAATGTGTTTGTTAGAATCAAGAATTACTGCCTTTCCTGCTGCTGATGTTCCGGCAGTTACACCTGAAATAGTAGCAAGAACTGTTTCAGTTAATTCTGAAGATCCTAATACTAATTTGTCAGCGCGGAAAGGAGCATAACTATTGATATTAACATGCCCGGCAGTTGTTCCGTCTTCACTAGTATTTATGACAGCAAAATGGTCATTTGATTCATCCCATACAAAACCTACATTTCCTGAACCACCTCTGTTTACTATGAAACCTGAATCAACACTTCCTACTGTAGCTCCTGCTGATAATAACATTAGTGGATCTTTTACACTAACATTTTCTGTATCAACAGTTGTGGTAGTTCCAGTTATCATTAAATTACCAGAAACGGTTAAGTTACCACCAGTAGTGAGATTATTTGCTCCGAAACTTAATTCTCCAGAGCCATCTACTATAGAGCCCGAACCCATTACTAAAGTTCCACCTACTGTAGCAGTAGTAGCAGCAACCTGTCCAGCAGTTCCATAAATTACTGCCTTTTCATTTATAACTGTTCCTGCTTGAGCGGTATCCAATACATTAATTTCATCTTTGGTAGCTGTAACACCATCAAGAATGTTAATTTCATCAGTAGTAGCGGTAACTCCATCAAGAATATTAATTTCATCAGCAGTAGCACTTACAGCAATAGTTCCAATTTTAAGTGTAGTGGCATCTACTGTAGTAGCATCTACTGTGCCAGCAACAGTTAGTAAGTTGTTAGATAAAGTTAATAAGTCTTGGTCAGCTGAATAGCCAATGTTAGAGTTATTAATTACAATGTCATCAACTTCTATTTTTCCACCATTGATTGTATCAGTTGTAGTTATCTGGTTATTAGTTATAATATTTCCAAAAGAACCACCAATTGAACCACTTGTGAAATTACCACCAGCATTAGAACTTGAAATATCAGCAAATCTTGCGTCGGCTTCAGATTTAGTGTATCTATCTCCTAATTGAGTTTGTATTGAAGAAGTTACTCCATCAACATATCCCAATTCTGCGGAAGTAAGACCTGTTAAACCAGCTAATTTATTCAAGTCTGTAGCTGTAGCAGTAAGACCTGTTAAATTATTAAGTTGAGCAGCGTTAGTTGTAATAGTAGTTCCGTCAATTTTAAGTGTTTTAATATCAACTTCACCGCTTGAACCATATATAACTGCTTTGTTATTTACAATGGTTGCTCCCGTAGCTCCATCAAGAAGATTGATTTCATCTTTATCAGCAGTTACGTCTTTCATTATATTCAATTCACTTGTAGAAGCGGTTATACCATCTAACACATTAAGTTCGGTGCTATCAGCTGTTAAACCACTTAATGCATTTAGGTTAGCAGCAGAAGCGCTTACTTCAACACCTCCTAATGAAAGGGATGTCATGTTAACAGCTCCGTTTACAGTTACCAAATTACTTGATAAATTGATTAAATCAGCATCAGTAGTTAAACCAATATTTGAACCGGTTATACTAACATTTCCTGCTTGTATTTCACCACCAGTTACTTTTCCAGTAGTATCAATTGTGCTTGCACCTACATCAATTGAGCCAAATCCAGCAGTAATTGAACCCGCATTAAGGGCTCCTGTAGTTACAATTGTATTAGCACCTTCGGCGTCAGCATATTGTCCAGTGACATCAGCACTTGTTAATTTAGAATCTAACTGAGTTTGTATATTACTTGATACACCTGTAAGATGATTAATTTGTGCTGTAGTTGCTGTTACTCCATCGAGAACATTAAGATTACTTGCGCTGGCGGTAATATCATTACCTGAAATTTGTAACTTAGTCGCATTTACTTCACCATTAGCACCATATATTACCGCTTTACTGTTTACAATAGTTCCAGCTTGAGCACTCTTGAGTCTATTTAATTCAGCAGATGAAGCAGTTAATCCTGATAAGGCATTGAGTTGATCTTTGTCGACTGTTACACCTTTAAGAATATTAAGTTCTTCAGTGGATGCGGTTATACCATCTAATACATTTAAATTGGCACCAGTTGCGGTTACTGTAGTACTTCCAAGAATAATAGATGGTGTTTTAACCTGTGTTGTTGCCTCAAAGTTACCAGTAACCTTGGCAAGTCCGTTTGATAAAGTAATTAATCCTGTATCATTGGTATGTCCAATATTGGAACCGCTAATTACAACATCGTCAATATCAAGTGAACCGCCACTAAGTTGGCCCGTTGTTGTTATGGGACCATTCATTTCGATCTTAGTAAATCCATTAACAATTGAACCGGCAGCAAGGTCTCCAACAGTGACAATATCAGAACTGCCTTCTTTTTCACCATATATAGAAGCGGCACCAGTTGTGCTTAATTTAGCATTTAGCTGTGTTTGTATATTTGATGTAGCGTTGTCAAGCATATTAATTTTGTCAGCTCCTACAGTTACAGATACACTATCTAACTTAAGTGTTTTAGCATTTACTTCTCCATTAGTTCCATATATAACAGCTTTACTATTATTAATGTTACCCGCTGAAGCGCCATCTACAAGATTTAGTTCATTCGCAGTAGAAGTAACACCAGCAAGTTTATTAATTTGAGCTGGATTTGCTGTAATATCTACTCCTCCGACTTGAAGTTTAGTTGCGTTTACTTCACCACCTGAACCATATACAACGACTTTATCATTTGTTACAGTTGCTCCTGTTACATCGGTTAATAGATTCAATTCAGCAGTTGAAGATGTCATATTATCTAATACATTAATTTCAGTTGCTGTAGCAGTTATGTCATTTCCTGAAATTTGTAACTTAGTAGCATTTACTTCACCATTAGCACCATATATAACAGCCTTGCTATTTACAATTCCTCCTAAAGCGGTTCCATCTAATCTATTAATTTCAGTAGCATTAGAAGTTACACCATCAAGAATATTTAATTGGGTTACATCAGCAGTAATACCCTTGAGAGTATTAAGTTCTGTAGCAGACGCAGTAACAAGAGTTCCTCCTAATTTAAGACCTCCGTCAATACCATCATGAGATGCGATGTTAAGTATTTGATTTTCATCGGTTCCTCCTATAGTAACAATTCCGGCAGAACTTTGAGTTACTACTTTACCATTAGATGATTGTCCGATGGTTATATTATCAAGAGAAGCAATAGAGGCACTATTAATAGTAACTCCACCTACTACAATACTTGTATCAGCAGTAATTGTTCCAGTAGCATTAATATTTCTTATTCCACTAACATCTTTGTTACTACTTGCGATAATTGCTTTTTCAGCTACTACAGTTCCTGCTGTGGCACCAGAAAGAAGATTAATTTCATCCTTATCGGCAGTTACACCTTTCATAATATTAATTTCAGTTGCTGCTGCTGTAATTGATGTTCCTCCAATTTGTAAAGTTGTAGCATTTACTTCACCACTTGTTCCATATACAACAGCTTTTCCATTTACAATATTTCCAGCGGAAGAACCATCAACAAGATTGAGTTCACTGGCATTTGAGGTTATTGATGTTCCTGATAATTGTAAAGTTGTAGCATTTACTTCACCGCCCGAGCCATATACAACAGCCTTACTATTTACAATACCTCCAACAGATGAATTTTCAAGAAGACTTAATTCGGCTGCATCTGCGGTTACACCTACGCCATCAATCTTAATTGTTTTAGCATTAATTTCGCCAGCAGATCCGTATACAACTGCCTTGTTATTAACAATATTGCCTGCGGAAGAACCATCAACAAGATTAATTTCATTAGCAGTTGATGTTACATTAGTTCCAGCAATTTGAAGAGTTGTTGCGTTAAGTTCTCCGGCGGCACCATAAACAACGGCCTTTCCATTAACAATAGCTCCAGCAGTTGAATTTTTAAGAAGATTTAATTCATCTACAGAAGAAATTATAGCAGAACCATTAACCTTTAAACCAGAAGCATTAATTTCACCACCTGCACCGTATATGACAGCTTTATTATTAACAATTGTTCCTGCTTGTGAACCATCAACAAGATTAATTTCGTCCTTATCGGCAGTTACACCCTTGAGTATATTCAATTCTGTAGCAGATGATGTAATAGAATCTCCAGAAATTTTAAATGTAGCAGCATTAATTTCTCCTGAAGCTCCATAAACAACTGCTTTTCCATTAACAATACTTCCGGATAGAGATCCATCTAGTAAGTTAATCTCGCCAACATCTGATGTAATGCTATCACCATTTATTTGAAGTTTGCTTGCGTTGACTTCTCCGGCAGCACCATATACTACAGCCTTGCTATTAGAAATATTACCAGCAGTAACTCCGGCTACTAAATTAAGTTCAGCAGTTAAAGAATTCAAACCTGTTAATTTATTCAGTTCACTTACATCAGATGTAACTTCACTTCCTCCAATTTTAAGTTTAGTCATATTTACTTCACCAGCAGAACCATATATAACAGCCTTTTCATTAACAATAGTTCCTGATGTGGCACCATCAACAAGGTTAATTTCAGCTGCTGATGATTTAATAAGAACATTATTTAATTTAAGTCCACCGTCAACGCCATCATGAGATGCTACATTAAATATTTGATTACCATTAGCAGCTCCTATTGTAACTACTCCCGAATCACTTTGAGTAACTGCTTTGGAATTTTCGGATGTTCCTGTAGTTGTTATTCCATTAATTAAACCTAATGCCGATTCATCAACAGTTGTAGAACCAAGCACAAGATTACCACTGACAGTTACATCTGACGAAAATACAGAAGCACTATCAGATGTAATAGAACCTACACGAAGTGGCGCATATTCATCAATTGTAACATTTCCGTTGGTGTTACCATCTTCAGTATCAGTTGCTGCGAAAGCAAAGGTATCATTACTTTCATCCCAAATCAATGATTTATTAGATATATTAGAACTACCACCACCTCCTCTTGTGAATACTATTCCAAGATCTTGAGCAGTTCCTGTATTTCCTTCACCTAATTTTATAAGCTTATCGGCAACTGTGTAAGTTGTAGCATGAGTTGTTGTTGTTTCGCCAACTACAGTTAAATTACCTGTAACTGTTGCATTTCCTGATACAGTTAAATTATCACCAACGGTTACTTCACTCTGTTCATTACCTATTGTTACCGCACCTCCTGCGGTTTCAGTTCCTAATTTGAGAGTTCCAGTAGTATTAGAAACAATTGAGTCTGTACCATCATGGTAAATACTCATGTCGTTTCCTGTGCCAATATTTAATTTATTGTTGTCAGCAAGAGACATACTTGTAGCAGATAATTCTCCAGTAACAATTACTTGTTTACTAGCATCATCGTCATGTCCAATAAGTGCTAAAATAGGTTCATTAAATTCACCTATTGAATTATGATCTGAAGAGAATGTGGTAGTTCCATTAATAGTCTTAATTTCAATTCCATCACCTTTTTCACCACTATTGTCACTTACTAATCTTAATTTAGCTACTCCGTCAGAAGAATCACTTGATTTAACAGTGAAAACAGGTGCTGATGATTCAATTGTAGCTTGAGATATACCACTTAATACACCTCCGGATATACTGGCAACACCGTCACTTAGTGCTCCAGTAACAGTCAAGTTATTAATACCAGTTACATTTTTAGAAGTATCTAATACAACTGATTTTCCACCGACTGCTGTTCCCGCAGTAGTTCCATCAATTACCGATAATTCAGTATCAGTTACTGTCGTAGTTCCCATAGTCAAATTGGTAGCTACGATTGTTGTTGATGTTAATTGATTAATACCAGTTACATTTTTAGAAGCATCTAATACAACTGCTCTTGATTCTTTTGCTGTTCCATTGGTTATACCTTGTAATTTGTCAAGATCATCCTTAGATGAAGTTAAACCATCTAATTTATTAATATCAGTCGCATCAGCAGTAATTGATGTTCCGGCTATTTTTAAAGTTGTAGCATTTACCTCTCCGTTAGCACCATAAATTACAGCACCCCCTTGTTTAACAACTCCAGCAGAAGATCCTGAAAGAAGTCCCAATTCAGTAGCATTTGCTGCTACAGCGACACCTCCAATTTTAAGTTGAGATGTGTTAATCTCTCCACTTGCGCCATAGATAACTGCCTTATTATTAGCAATTGAAGCAGCAGCTGAACCATGTAATCTATTAAGATCAGTAGAACTTGCGGTTAATCCTGATAATCTATCAATTTCAGCTTTTTGAGCCTGTGTATTAGCAAGAACATTAAGGTCTGGGGCTGATGCAGCAATTGATACTCCAGCTATTTGTAATTTAGTGGCATTTACTTCACCAGCAGCACCATATACAACAGCTTTGTTATTATTTATAGCTCCTGGTGATGATCCAGCCATGTAATTTAATTCTGTTGCTTGAGAGGTTAATCCAATAAGTTTATTAATTTCTGGGGCAGATGCTTTAACAAGTTCTCCATTAAGTTGGAGTCCTCCGTCAACATTAT
>Ga0228624_1000078_pt1 | contig 61141 bp, 39 predicted proteins | sample 29DmetaG_FD_182744 | JGI IMG/M metagenome (GOLD analysis project Ga0228624, IMG submission 182744) | Seawater microbial communities from Monterey Bay, California, United States - 29D | ecosystem: Environmental > Aquatic > Marine > Coastal | place: USA: California | collected 2016-10-10 | reverse complement strand
AAAATGTCTCATTAATTATTGAAACATTTTTAGTTTCATTTCCTATTTTGGGAGAGATGTTTGTAACATTTTGAATAGTATTATTACTATTATTTACTGTAATATTATTTGGCTGTGGATTTTCAAGTAATAAAGGTGGATCGATCTGTGACGAATAAGCATTTTTATAAATATTATATGGGTCTTCTACACACATATACATACCTACTTTATATAACATTTTACCATTAGCGTCTTGTGTTACACCCCATAATTTATTACAATTGGTATAATCCATTGAATGTACAAAATATAGTTTAGTATCATGTAAACATATCAATGATATTAGTATAGTTAAAAAATTTTTAAAATATTGTGCTTTCATACTATCTTAACCATATACTAATTATGTATTTAAATTACTTTTTAAAATACTTAAACGATAATGAAGGTAAAATCCAAGATAAATATTTTATAAAAATAGTATAAACATATATATAAATGTATAAATTAATGATAAATACCAAATTAGAAAATAAAAAAGATGTTGTTTCTATTAAATCACCAAAAAAATATATTGAATATCATTATTATCAAGATGTAAAGTCTTGTAGTAAAAAAAAATCAAAAGTAAATAATAATGATTTTAGAATTCTACAGTTAAATGAATATGATGAGATTTTAAACAAAAATTACAATGTTTCACAATTAAAAAAAATGTGTAAACATTATCATTACAAGGTAAGTGGTAATAAACCAGAATTAATAAAGCGATTATACAATAGTCTTCGTTTATCGCATTATGCTGTAAAAATCCAATCACTATTTAGAGGTGTAATCGTAAAAAAATTATTTAAACTTAAAAATGTTAATATGTATAAAGAAACAACAAATGATATTGATTTTTTAACTCTTGAACCAATAAAGAAATTAAATTTTTCACAAATTATGTGCTTAAAATCAGGTGAAAAAAATCATGTTTATTGTTTTGATATTTGTTCACTTTACAATTTGTTTAAAGAACAATATGAATATGCTAAAAAAAACAGAAAAAACATTAGAAAACATATGAATAATGTTTTAAATCCATTTAACAGACAACCATTTCCTCAAGATATACATAAACAAATAAATGTTATTGTAAAATATTCAAAGATATGTGGAATGAACATTAATATTACTATTGACAATAATTATTATAGTGAAAATCTTAAAAAGAAAAATGAATTTAAGGCTATTGAATTGTTTCAAAAAATTGATACATTTGGATTTATAACCGATAGTAAATGGTTAATGAATTTAAATGTTCTTGGATTAAGTAAATTTATGAAAGAATTGATCGATGTATGGGATTACAGAGCACAGTTAACACATGAAACAAGACAAAGTATATATCCATCCAATTTAGGATACCCTTTTCGTGTAAGTAGAAGTTTATTTAACCGTGAAATTGAAAATATAAGACATTCTATTATTAAAAATATAAATAAATTTATTAATGCTGGTGTAGACAAAAATGCTCAATCGTTAGCTGTATTTTATGTATTAGGTGCTCTTACTATTGTTAGCAAGTCAGCAGCAGAAAACCTACCATGGTTATTTGAATCTTTCTCTCAATTGTAATAAAAATCAATATTTACTTTATTGATTTTTATTTGTTAATTATCAATTATTTAAGATTATATTGTCAATTATTTAAGATTATATTATCAATTATTTAAGATTATATTATCAATTATTTAAGATTATATTGTCTTTTTAATTATTCAAATTTGCTTCTACCCATGATATAGTAACTTCTTCTTCAGCTACACCTTTCATAGATATAAATTTTGGCCTATTCATACTACTTGTCTTATAAAACACATAAGGTCCGTATTTACCTTTTCGTATACTTATATCATCATTTAATTTTTTTATAATATTAGAAGAAGAAGACCCTTTTTTTTTAATATATTCAACTACATCTTCCAATGTAATATCATCCATGTCTTTATTTATATATTTTACAGATGTATTTTTACCATCTATAGTAACATACATACCATATTTACCATTTTTTAATACGACATCCTCTCCATTATAGTCTCCTAGATTTCTATTTTGATTCGTTGGTGTTTCGGAATTATCACTATACATAAGTTGTTTTAATGTATACTCACCATTCTTAAGTTTTTCTAAATCAATTTTAAGATTTTTATTTATTTGTTTAAATGAAACATCTCCATTTTCATTTTTATATTTTATAACAGGTCCATATCTACCTATAGTATATGTATGATAATCATCTATTTTAATCACCGGTTTGTCTGTTTTTTTTATTTTTTTTATAGAACTTTCTATTGTATTGTTACAATCACGACACAATTCACTCCATTCCATATCACCACAAGCTATTTTATCTAATAAATCTTCCATATTTTTCGTATAATTATACTCAAACAATTCATTGAAATGTTTTATTAAAAATTCAATAACCAATAATCCTGTAGATTGTAATACTAATTTATTTTTTTCTGCTCCAAATTCTTTTTCTTCTGTTTTCGTTTCTATTTCATCTTTTATTAATTCATAATTTTCACATTTCATTCTAATACCTTCTACATTTTCTTTACTAACATATCCTCTATCTTGTATTTTACTTATTATAGATGAAAATGTACTTGGACGACCGATTCCTTTTTTCTCTAATAATTGGATCAATCTTGATTCATTATAATGTTGCTTTAAATCTGTAATAGTCATATCACTATTTATTTTTTCATACTTTAATATTGTATTGACTTTTATTTGTTTTAATTTATTGTACATTTCATCATTATTTTCCACTCCATATACAGCTTTCCATCCTTCAAAAACAACTCTTTCTATAGAATATTTATACTGATTATTTAATGGAGCACTAAGTTCCAATGATAATTTATCATATATAGATTTTGACATACAAGATGCTAAAGCATTTTTATAGATCAATAAATATAATCTTAGTTCTTTATTGGAAATTTTTCCTCCAATTGGGAGAGATGTTCGTGTTATACTGGTTGGTCGTATAGCTTCGTGAGCTTCTTGTGCTAATTTATCTTTTGATTTTTCCTTTTTATTTGTATTTACCAATTTAAAAATACTTTTAGATATGTAGTTTTCTCCATAAGTATCATGTATATAATTTTTGGTTAGTTTTACAAATTCTCCACTATATTTCATGGAATCTGTTCTCATATAGGTAATATATCCATTTTCATATAAACGTTGAGCACAAGACATTGTTTGCTTTGGACTAAATCCCAAGTCGTTACTTGCTTTTTGCTGTAGCTTACTTGTAGTTAATGGAATAGGTGGTGATTTCATGACTTTTTTTTCAGAAATATTTTTTAATGTATGATCAAAAAATACACTCTCTTCTAAAAAATTCTCAACTATTTTTTGTTCTTTAAATTTATTATTTAGTTCAAATGGGAGAGATGATGATATATTTGGGACATGAAACAAAGAAATGGTTTGATACCTTTTTTTACCTTTTCTGTCTTTTATTTCCTTGTAATTATCATAAACCAATCGTAAAGCACTGGATTGACATCTACCTGCTGATAATCCACTTTTTCCAGATATATTTTTCCAAAGTATCGGCGAAACCTTAAATCCAACCAATAAATCTAAAATTTGCCTTGATTGCTGGGAATATATTTTATTCATATCTAAATAAGTAGGGTTACTTAATGCTTTTTTAATAGCGGGTTTTGTTATTTCATGAAATATAATTCGTTTTGTATATTGAGGAGGTAAATCAAAAGACATACATATATGCCAAGCAATTGCTTCGCCCTCTCTATCGTCGTCTGTAGCTAAAATAACTTCAGACGCCTTTTTTATATTAGCCCTTAACTGATTTATATATTTTTTTTTAGACATCATTAATTTATATTTTGGTTTAAATGTATTTCCTATATCAATAGATTTCAACCCGTTTAAAAATTCACGTATATGACCGTAACTGGCTATACATTTATACCCTATACCTAAATAGGACTCTATTTTTTTACACTTGGCTGGCGATTCAACGATAACTAATTTCATATAATAATTATTTAATATAATTATTATATTTAAGACTTTAAATGGTTTTAAAAAAATTATTCGGTTTTAATTTCTTTTTCAAAAGTTGTATTGGGTTCTTTCATAAAAGACAATAATGCTTCTGCAGCTTCTTTATCTTTAAAATCAGTCTGAGTTAAATCAATTGGATTTAAATAACTATCACCTGGTTTTGTTTCTAATTTTTCGAAATTATATTTACTATGATCAAATTTACCTTGTGATACATTGTCCAAATAACGTGATATTAATGGGCCAAGATAATAACCTAATCTAAAATAAAAATAAGAGATTGCTCCCAATTCTATAAAACTCCAATTTTCATATAACTTCCACGTTGATGTTAATATTATTTGGATTAAATAACCAACTATCACGCAAGATAAAAACATAATTACATCACTTATTTTATGTTTTGTTGAAAAATGATAGTTTCTTAAATACTTATAATAATTATGTTCAAATACCGCCTTTACATACGATATTTTTTCTATTAATTTCGAAGCGAATGATTCAGGAATAATTGTATTGTAAAATGACATATTAGATTAATAATGTTTTTTTTATTTAAATACATTTATTAAATGTTTAGTCGTTAATTTTCAGTTTGTTGTGCTTTGATTTTTTTAAAATCATTCCAAGAAACTGGTTTTGCCTTTTTATATTTATGTTTTTTATTTTGTCTTTTTTTATCTTCTCGCAAAGCACTGTCAATATACAATTCTTTTAATATTTGTCCTACTTTAACAGAACCTTCGTGTTGATCTAACTTTCCAATTTCTATTTCCTTCAATATAGAAACAAACTTAAATAAAATAGTTAAATCCAATTCATCTTTTACTAGCTTATTGTATAAATTAGTATAGTTATTATAAAGAAATGAGCATTGTTTTTTACACATATTATTAAATGTGTCTTTAGACACACGACTGTATTTCTTTTTTAAATTTAAATACACATCTACTTGATTTTTGATTTTATCACTATGTTTTAGTGTTCTAATTTTTTCAGTTGTTTCTTCTGGTTTAAATTCATTTATCATATTTTTCAACTTTAATCTTTTTTCTTCGTCCATGATTATACAATAATTATTTTTATTGTTTTATATTATTTTACGCGTTATTTATATAATGCCTACAAAACGAAATATCAAAAAAAGATTAACTAGAAAATTAAAAACTTTAAATAGAAAAATGAAACGTAAACTTACAAGTAAAAAAAATAGGAAAAAGCGCATCAGCTTTAAAAAAATGTCTAAAAAACGATTGACTAAAACAGTAAAAAAAGCAAAGAAAAAAATATTAAAACAATTGAAAAAAATAAAGTTGTTTATGAAAGGAGGTGAACCGGCGCCAGAATTGATACAAACAGAAACACAGACACCTGATAGTATGGAAGCAACAGCAGGAAGTATGATGGTTGCTGGTGATGCAAATGAATTAAATATTTTAAAACCTCAAATAAAAGAAGGTATGTTTGGCATGTTTGGAGGTGCTAAATTACCAAAATCCATTAAAAATAAAAGAAAAAAGACTATGAAACATTTAAAAAAACTTAAAAAAAGAAAATAACTATAAAATAAGTATAAATAGAAATAATTATAAAATAATTAATAGTTGATTTTATATTTTTATAAAATATTAAAATCAAAACATAGTTTATTATGGAAGCATTGCGATTATTAAAAGGAATGAATATTATGAGAAAAACTGCTGTTAAATCTCCAACGCAAAATAGTGATTTATTAACAGCTATTCTTATTATAATTATTTTTATAGCATTATATGTATCTTCTTTTTTAGCTATAGGTTTAAAAAAAATTAAAGAAAATTGGAATGAATATAGATGTAGTCCAATGGCCATGCCTTTTGCTGGATATTTAGGATATGATGCTATGGAAAATTTTGCCTTTTGTATTGGAAGTATTCAAAAAACACTAATGAACACATTTTTAAAACCTATTTTTTCAAATTTAAATATTCTTGGTGATGTTGCTGCCAGTATTATAGGATCTATAAAATCATTAACCGTATTATTGGCAAATATGAACATTGGTTTTGGAATGGCTAGTTTTGATATTTTAAATATATTTAAAGGTATTATGGTGAAAATGCAATATTTTATTGTAAATATTAAAGATGTATTTGCCAAATTTGGAGGAACAATGGTTGTCATGTCTAATATAATACAAGGTGGTTCATTAACAGCAACAAGCGCTTGGGAAGGTCCTATTGGGGAAACGTTACGAACATTATGTTTCTCTCCCAATACATTAGTTACCATGAACGATGGTAAATTAAAAAAAATGAAAGATATTGTAATAGGAGATACATTGAAAGACGGAGTAGATGTTATTGCTACATTAAAAATTAAAGGAGGAACAGAACATTGTTTTTATAAAATATGGAGTGATAAATTACAATCAGATATATTAGTTACTGGTAGTCATAAAATTATTGATCCAACATCAAATAAGTTAATATCAGTTGAAAATTGTGATTTAGCAGAAAAGACTAATAAATACAGTGAATCTTTATCTTGCCTTATCACATCCAATCACATAATTCCAGTTGGAGAATACAAATTTTGGGATTGGGAAGATTAAAAATATATAATATGATTTAAAATAAAATACAAAAATCATATTATTATCCATTTTATATATAAGATGAACGATACTTTTATTTTAAATGTAAATAAATTATACAGAAATAAAACTTATTTAGAAAAATATGGACATTCCGTGTTTATAACGGTTATTGTCATTATTGCTTTTTTACTTGTATTTTCTTATTTTTACATAAAGGCTAATTTGGAACCATTAAAACAAGATTGGAACAATGTTAAATGCCATCCTGGTGTTATTCCATTTGCCGGAATGATTAATAAAGATCCAAATGATACTGTTTTTCAAAGCACCACTAAAAATTTTTCTGTTTGTACTAATTTAATTTTAAAATCAATTGTTGATATATTTACCAAGCCTATTTCTGGTATCGTTGGAACGTTAAATGCCATATTTAAAAAATTAGCGGGGTCTGGTGGTGCTATACAACATTTATTTGCAAGGGCATTTCAACAAATAGCAAAATTAATGAACTATTTTATATCGAGAATAGCATCTGTATTGATACCTATTCAAAAGTTATTTATAAATATCAAGGACAGTTTAAATAAAATGAATGGAGTGCTGTCCACCTTATTATTTACATTAATAGCAAAATTTTATGCTTTGAAATCATACATTGGAGCATTTATGGACCTAGTCATTATTGGTATGATAGGAGCATCTGCTGCTGTTGTAGCTTTATGGTTATTACCATTTACATGGCCTATAGCTGCTGCTGGAACTGCCTTTTATATAGTAATTATGACGTTAATGATTATTATTAAGGTTAATATGGCTAGAATATTATTAATTAGTTCAGGTAGTATACCTGCTAAACCTGGAAAACCATCAAATTGTTTCCACAAAGATACAATGATTCATACAAAACAAGGTGACATGAAAATTTCTCAACTTTCTCCTGGGGATGTATTATTAAACAATGATATTGTTACAAGTATTTTTAAAACAAATGGAAAGAAAAACACAATGTATAACATTAATAATACAATTGTAACTGGTAATCACCATATATATAATCCTTCATTAGGATGGATTCGTGTTGAAAATGACCCTAGAGCAGTTGTTATAAAAGAAAAACAAGCATTCGTTTATTGTATTAATACTACTTCAAAAAAAATAGAAATTAATAACAATATTTTTATGGATTGGGACGAAGTAGATATTACAGATATACTAATATTAAAAAACAAAAAATATATTTATACAAAGAAGGATATTCACACGTATTTAAATAATGGTCTGTTTATAGACACGCCAATCGAGATGGAAAATGGTGAACTTAAGGAGATTCAAAAAATTAAAGTAGGGGATAAGTTAAAAAACGATATTACAGTGACAGGAATAGTTGAATCGTTGGATGATAAAAAAACCTACAACTATTTTAATGAAATGTTAAATTTAAAAGGTAATAATATAATGTTTGATAAATCTAATTTAGCAAATTACCATAAAAAACATATTAAAAAACACAAATTCAATAATAAATTATACCATATTATCACGGATAAAAAATATTTTTATGTAGATGATGTTAAAATATATGATTATAATGCTTGTTTGGAATATTTTTTAAATAATTAAGGAAATACAAACTGATTTATCAAATAAAATACAATAAATTTTAAATATTATCTATTTAATATTTATATGAGTAATATTTCAATCACTCTTGACCTTAATATTGTAAATATTTTAATTATCATAATAATAGCTGGTTTTATTATTAGTAATACTTGTATAAGTTGTATTAACAAAGAAGGTATGGCAAATATATTATACAAAACGTCTGATGGTGTTCATAATGATAAATATCAAAAAGTATATCAACCTGGTGAAAATTATGAAGAAGTAAAAGTTCCTTTAGAAGAAGGGCAATTATTTTATTATGGAAATAATGATTTTAAACCAGAATGTTGTAAACATTCAACAGTAAGTGGAACTGGTGGATGTGCTTGTGAAACTTCTGAACAAAAAAATTATTTAGCATCCAGGGCAGGAAATAAAAGTGTTTCTGCGTGGGATCAACAATTTTAATTAAATTAACATTGTCAATATTTAATAATTCATTTTATATATATATTATATATACCATGAGTAAAACACTTACATTTAAAAATACATTGTATAATATTATTGACAGTGGAGATATAGGTAATGGATGGAAATATGTTGAAGTAATTGATAAAAAACAAGCGTTTTCTCTCCCAAAATGTCTTTATTATAAAGGAAAGTCCATGAAAAATTTATTGAGTTATACTGATTATGTAAATCATTTAGATATGGGAAAAGATTTTATCAATGATTTTGTAAAAGATATTTTTAGAGAATGTTATCCTGGTAGTAAGAACCCTATTTGTAAGGTAAAAGAAAGCTTGATGGTTGGGGGTGCTAATATTAGCCCAAAACAAATAGTAATGATACTAGACGTTTTAGATACAGATGAATATAAAACAAATACATCGGATGACAATATAAAAACAATATACGAGAATACAATGAAAAAACAGAATAAAATACCGATGGATAAAAAAAAACAAAATGCAATAATCTCATTTATAAGAAAAGGCAACTTTCAAGAGGGAAATTATAAGATTGATGATGGTTATGCGGTTATGATCGACAATGACTTGATTGAAAGATTGAACGAAGTAAAGGAAAAATTAGAGAGTCAAAACGCAGCAAAAAGTAATGATGATAAATTAGAAGGAAATGAAGAAGCAGCAGCAGCTACAAAAATTCAAGCGCTTTATAGAGGATATAAAGCACGTACACAACTAAAAAAAGTAAATAACAATGATCAAAACCAAACAAAAAACGGAGAAGAGACAAACATATCTACGTATAATAATGATAATAAAGTCAAAAAACAAGTAGTAGCAACAACAGACAGAGTAGAAGACCAAATACAAAAACAAAAACAAGATGAAGGTGAAGAAGACAATAAAGTTGAATTACCAGGATATTTAGATAAATTATTTGATATTTCTGGAGGTGGAAACACCAACCTCAACAGTAATACAATTGTTTATTTTAACATTAAAAATAATCTAGATGTTACTGATAAATTATTACACTTAAACGAGAAAAACACTAAACTCTTTGAGAATTATCTTTTTGAAGAAGCACCAAACGTTGATGAACGTAGCCACGCATTAATTAACCTAATAAAAAAGATAGAAATAAAAATAAATGATAAATATTATATGTTAGAATCCAAGGAACTTAAAGAAGAAGAAGAAGAAGAAGAAGAAGAAAGAAGAAAGAAAGAAGATGATGAAAGAAGAAATAGGGACAAAAAAAGTACAACAAAGAAGAAAGAAGAGCTAAGAAAGAAAGAATACAGTAGTGGCGCTCCAAAAATTTTAAGAATTATTCAGAAATTAATTGTTCGTGATATAATTGAAACACGAACAAAATTAGGGGGGGAAGACTACCGTAAACACGCACGTGCGAACAAATCTCATTTTTTATTTTATTTAGTGAACTTATTCGAAGATAATGAAAAAAAAAAGGGTCGAACATTATTTAGAATAGAGGATAAAGAAGTAGAAAAAGCAGCAGCAAAGAAAAAAGACCAAACAACAACAGTAGGAGATAAAACAACAATAAAAGAAGAAAAACAAGGAGCAACCCCAAAAATAAAAAAAGGAACAGAAACAGAAAATAACGAAGATGACGAAGCTGAATCCGGTGAAAATTCTGACGATAATACTGATGCGAACAAAGTTGATAAAGTGAACGAAGGAGACATAGTGGATACAAACGAAAGTAAAGATAGACAATAGTAAAGAAATTCAACCATTATACCAATCAGTATTAGAAAATAATAAAAATAAGGAAAAAGTAAAGTAAAAGTTGATGGATAATTCAAAAACATAAAATATCATATATAATGTTAATTAAATATGATATAATTAAAAGAAATTAAGATTTTTTAATAGAACCATGTAATTTAAAACACTTTACCTTTCCTATTTTATGTTGGTCTGTAATTGTAATATTTTCGTGTGATATCTCTGTATATTCGTTTTGAAAAAATGCTTTGGAGTCAATAATCGCTTGATAACCATCTTCGTATGTTGTTAAAATACTACCAAAATATCCACCACTAATATCAGTATTGTCTGGCGGATATTGTGTGCAATGTTGTTTCTTTACTATCTGATCATTATAAGTTGTAAAAAACACATTGGATACATCTACCGTTTGGTAATAATCAAAATAACCTTTAGTCATTGCAAGAAGAGTGCTATGGTCTTTTGTTTGTGATAATTTACCACCACTGGTCTTATGAACGTTTGATTTTGTATTATTAATATCACAAAATAGTTGTTTGTTTTTTTTTGAATTTATATAGTCATTGGCACTCATTTTTGTATCTATTTTTGTAGGATTTTTAAAACTTCCACTCATAATTAGTATATTATAAGATAATATTTATTAATTTTAAAATGTTAGGACAAAATTATAAGTGTTAACTTATAAGTATAAATTAATCGTGTAAGTAAATAGATTAAGATAAATATAGATAATTTATTATATAATAATTTATTATATGGACATCTGCCTACAAATTGATAAATATTCAAAAAGCGACTTATATGATATTTTTGAATTAAAAGAAAAAGATGTAAATCAATTAAACATACAACGTAAATGTTCTAATTATATTAATGAGATTGAATCCAACCAAAATATTGAACTAAAAGAAAAACTACCTTTGGTCGATTTTTTAAAAAAGGCAATGAATAAATTAATTGTTCTTAACAACTCATCCACCCTTACACACAAAGATTTTACTGGTGATTTAGAAAAAAATAAAACTTTTCACGGTGAACATTTTATTATTAAAAAAGATCCTAAATCAAAGGTAACTTCAAAAATAAACCCATTAATACGAAATACAATAGGTTATGTTTTAAATATTAATACTATGTTTCGCAACGATTACTATAATACACGTTCATCCGATTTTCATATTGAATTAAATAATAACTTACACAATGTAACAGCATTAACATTACAATCTGCTGAAATTCCTGATTTATATTATACATTTTCAAGTGTTAATAAAACAAATGAATTTACTATAGAACTTTTTGATGTAAGTAGTAATAATGCTGATAATGCTAATGTAAGTACAGATGTCAGTATTATAAATCAATCCAAACATGTTATTAAAGTAAAAGACGGCATTTATACACCCCAAACATTAATGAGGTATTTAAATGAATATGTTTTCAATGATAGTAGTAACAATAGACTTAGTAGAGTTGGTGCTTATTATGATGAAGTAACTAAAAAATTTAACTTAGTAAGAGATATAAGAGGAACAAGTAATAGTGGTATACCTGTTACAAACTTAGCAGGGGATCCAGTTGAATTAAGATTCAATATTGATTGGAGAGTCAGTGATGAACCAAATAGACCTATACAAATGAATATGGGGTGGATGCTTGGATATAGAAAACAATATTATGATTATGATACGGATTATGTTAATAGGACAGAAGCAAATACAACAACCGTTCAAGGTTATTCTCCAGAAGGAATGTTTAATACTCAAGGTAGTCGATATTTATTTTTAGCGGTGGATGATTATAATAATAACTATGCTCAAACCATTTTCTCTCCCTTCCAAGAATCTGTTTTTACAAATAATACCATATTGGCTAAATTAGTTAAAAATGCACAGGGCAATTATAATTATGAAAATCCGGATGTTGAAAAATTTTATGTTAGAAAATACTTTGGTCCAGTCAATATAACAAAATTAAAAATAACAATACTAGATGAATTAGGAAGAGTAATTGATTTTAATAATACGGATTATTCTATATCATTAAGGATTGAACAGCTATATGACTCAAACTCGAATAATGCTTAATAAAATCATTAATAGTCAATTAATAAAATCTTAATAAAAAATAATATTTAAAAATTATTGATAATTAAATATTATAGTAAAAATGCTAGTTATAGTAATGTTTTGTTTATGTTGTTTGTTTATAGGTGTGATTGCATCTTTAAAGTTATATGTTACATCATCGTTACCATATTAAAATAAAAATTATATTGTTTTAGTTTTTGTTTTTTTTGTTTTTTTTGTTTTTTTGTTTTTTTTATTTTTTATTTTTTTGTTTTTTGTTTTTTGTTTTTTAAAATTACATAGTAAGAACGTTATATATTGGATATTCCGTATCGATGCCATATATTCTATTACCAATGCGATGTTCTTTACCTAATGATAATTCATTAATATCTTTATTAAATAACAAGAATACCTTTCGGTCTTCTTTTCTATTATATTCATCGCATAATGTTTCCGTTTCTGGAACTGTATATAAGTGTAGTTTAAGGTTTAATATAGTAGGTAATAAGTCATTATCTTTAGTTGGATATTGCTCCGTGTAAATATCTGGTTGTAATTCATTAACATCTGAAACATTTACGTTTTCCTCTTCATCTTGATCTTCGTCATCATTATCACTTTGATTCTCATTATCACTTTCATTGGGTTTATCTTGTTCTTCGTTATCTGAACCATCCAAAACCATTTCTTCCATATCATTTAATTCATCATTATTGGTATCAGAAGTAACCGATTGTATATCATCCATATCTAAATCATCTTCGAGTTCATCAGGCATGCTGTCTACTTCTTCAGATATATCTTGTTTTTCTACTGATTCCTGTTTCTTAACTTCTGGTGCTGGTTTAACTTCTTTTTTCTTAGCAGCTGGTTTCTTAGACTTTTTCTTAACTTCCTTTTTCTTAGCTGCTGGTTTCTTAGACGTTTTCTTAACTACAGCTTTACCATCTGGAAACAATTCAGTGAATTTAGCATGACCTTCATCCGTCCAGTTTTCTTCTACCTTTTTAAACACTTCACGTGTTTCTTTGTGAATTGCTACACGTAATTTTGAACCATTCTTTCCTTTAATAACATCACCGCTTTTACCATTCACAAACAATTCTCGAGAAGTATAAATTTTTGTATCATTAAGAGGATTTTTTTCTTTTTTAGTAGTTGTCTTTTTAGTAGATGCTTTTTTAGTAGAAGATTTACTAGACGATTCACCTATAGTATAATCATCTGTGTGATCCATAAATAAAACATAAGCATCTCCATTATTAAGTTTGATATCGGTTTTTCTACCTTCAGGCTTATTATTTTTCATCCATTTAAATGATAATGTAAAATCATTTTTACCAGTGTAAATAGAGAAGCATGTTTGTTTTAAGGCAGTATATTTTAAATGTTTGCGTAGAATACTACAATTTTCAATATTAAATTCAGCATTCATAGAATAATCAAGCTGTCCATTTATATGACTAATTATATCACGTAGTTCATTTTCCAATTCTGAAACAGTTTGTTCTGTTTCTTCCTTTATGGTAGAAAGACAAGGAACAAACTTTTCAATAAAGTTAGCACTATACCCCCGTATAACGATAATAGAACCACGTCCTTCACCTTTGTTAACCTTCATATCAATCTGGTCAACATTGTAGTGATAATGGTCCTCCATACACTTCTTAAGCTTGCTCATATTATCATAAGATAAAGGAGTGTTTGAAAATAAGTTGAGTTGTTGTCGTTGAGTTTGCATATTGTTTGATTTTGATTTGCTTTGCTTTGAATTTGTAGAGTTGAATACCCTTTACTTTGTGGTTCAAAAATAAAAGCAATTTTATTAAAATAAATTAAAAGGTACAAAATATTAATATATAAAATGTTATTTATAAATCCTCCATTTGGGAATTATCTAAATATAGAAAATACTATACCTATTAGGGGTAGTTTTACCCTATATGAACGCAGAGGATTAATATATAATATATTTAAATCATTGAGATACTCATTTGCTTGTGGAGGTTGGGTTAATAAAATAGGATTGAGAAACAAAGGCATTGATTATGCAATTTCAACTTATAAAAAGGGAGAGATAATCAGTATTGCTATAATAAATAAAGAGGATGTCAATATATTATTAAAAAAAATACCAAAGGATATGGATATTGAATTAAATATTAGTTGTCCTAATACTGAAAAATCATTGGTAAGCAATGGATTATCTAAATTTATTAATAATAAAAGGGAATGGTGTATTATAAAACTTAGTCCTATATGTGACAACAAATTAATAGACTGTTATTACCAAGAAGGATTCAGACAATTTCATTGTAGCAATACATTACCTGTGAGATATGGTGGGTTATCAGGACTATCATTGATACCTTATACAACGCGTATTGTAAAATATATAAAGAAACATTATCCAGATACAGCAGTTATAGCCGGTGGAGGTGTGAGAAATATAGAGCAAGCTAAAAATTATGAAAATATTGGAGCAGATCATATTTCAATATCTACCTTATTTTTTAATCCTATACTTTCTTGGATTTTTCTGAAAAAGTATCTCTAAAAAAAGTCTCCAAAAAAAGTCTCCAAAAAAAGTCTCCAAAAAAAGTCTCCAAAAAAAGTCTCCAAAAAAAGGTTCCCTTAGAACGATTTTTTTACAAAAAGTTTTTTGAGATTTGAAAATGGACAATTTAAAAATGTCCAAATCGGGAAAATGAAAAAAGTTTTCAACAAAAAATCGTTCTAAGGGAACCTTTTTTTGGAGACTTTTTTACAAGAGACCATAAGGAAAAAGGGCAAAAATCACTTTTTAAACCATTTATGGTAATAAGGTAAAAAAACACAGAAATCACCGTCTCAAGTGAAAAAAAGGCACTATTTTGTAAAAAAGGCACTATTAGAACGATTTTTTTGACAAAAAAATGCATTTTTTTTCATTTTTTGGCCAAAATTTTGCAAAGCGTAGAAAAAACGTAGAAAAAGTGTTAAAAAGTGTTAAATTTTTTTGAAAAAAATATTTTTGAATTTTAAATGATAATTAGATTGTAAAATATAAATGAGTAAAATATTTATGACGATAAAAAAAATCAATGCAAGCGTAGAAAAAACGTAGAAAAAGTGTTAAAAAAGTGTTAAATTTTGTAAAAAAGTCTCCAAAAAAAGGCACTAAAAATCAAATTCTTGTAAAAAAGGCACCATTAGAACAAGTACAATTTTCCTAAGGGTGCCTTTTTTTGGAGACTTTTTTACAAAATAGTGCCTTTTTTACAAAATAGTGCCTTTTTTTCGGTGCCTTTTTTACAAGATTTTGATCTATAGTGCCTTTTTTTCGGTGCTTTTTTTACAATATTAGTTGAAATTCAGAATAAAAGAAATATTTCTAAGAAATATAAAAATAAAATAACAATAATATATAAACCGTAGAAAAATGGAGAAAAAAGTGTTAAAAAGTGTTAAAAATAAAAAAAAGTTTTATTGTGAAGTTTGTAACTATTGTGCGTCACAAAAATCACATTTCAATAAACATCTTCAAACCAAAAAACATAAAAAAATGATGGGGGAAAAAGGAGAAAAATGTGTTAAAAAAGTGTTAAAAAGTGTTAAATTAAGATATTCTTGTGAAATATGTAATAAACAATATAAAGACAGAAGTGGTCTAAGATATCATAAAAAAAAGGGGAATTGTATAAGTTTAATTAATGAAGAATCAAAAATAAATGATTTAACCAATCAAGTATCGAAATTAGCAAACTCTTTTAATGAAGCAGTGGATAGTGGAATGCTTGGAACTAAAAATGTAATTACAAATAATAACATATCTATTAACTTTTTTTTAGATAAATACTGTAATAATGCTCAGAGTCTTCAAGATTTTGTTGAAAACATATCATTTAAATTAAATGATATATTAAGTGAAAATGAAATGATAGATAATTTTATATCTAAAAAGGTATTGAAAAACCTAGAAGATATACCAATCACAGAACGACCAATACATTGCACGGATCAAAAAAGAAGAAACTTTATGGTGAAGGATAAAAAAGATGGATGGGTAAAAGATTCAGTAGACGAACATGGTTCATTATATACACAAGTAAACAATCTACATTCAAAAGCTTATATAAATTTCTATACTGAATATGATAAAGAAAACCCATTACCACACGATACGGATAGTGAAACGCTTAAATGTGAGATTGCATCAAAATTACTTAACTATGATAGAAAAGGAATAGTTAATGATATAGCAAAAACAGTAGATATTAAAAATGCAATTGGTGACTCTGATTTTACAATTGAAGATGGTGATATAATTCCACCAATCATAGATTAAAATAAAAATGATTAATAATTATATTTATTTTATTGTTTATTTATAAATACATACCAAATGGAGGTTGAGAACTTTCATTCTTTTTAATAAATGCTTTTACATTATCAATTGTTACTGTATGTGGAAATGATACTTTAAATGTTTTCTGACCTTCAAACAATGAAGTATCTTCATCCATTAAACGATATAAATTTAATTTAGTATAAATAATTTCTAATGCTCGTTTAAAATTTCTAACACCTTTTTCTTTTTCTGTATAATTTGTTATAATATGTTCTAATGTTTCTTCTGAAAATACAATATCTTCTTTCTTAAAATTAACATTTTTTATAATAGAAGGAATTAAGTAATTATTTGCTATAGTTATTTTTTGTTTATTATCATAACCTTTTGTTTTAATTTTATACATTCTATCCAATAAAATTTTATTTACCTTTGATTCATCATTATAACTAAATATGAATAAGGCTTTGCTTAAATCAAAATCTACATTAGAGAAGTATTTATCATGAAATTGAGAATTTTGTGTTAAATCAGTTAAATGTGTTAGTATTCCAGCAATTTCTTCACCTTTAGGTGTATTGCTAATTTTATCTAACTCATCAAAATAAATTACCGGATTCATACATTTACTATTTAACAATATGTCAACTATCTTACCCCATGAACTACCTTCATATGTGTAAGAATGACCTTCTAGGAAACTACTATCTGTAGCACCCCCTAATGCTAGAAAAGCAAACGGCCTATTTAAAATTTTACTAATCCCTTCTTTCACTAATGTTGTTTTACCTGTTCCCATTGGACCTTGTATAGCAATAGCATTGCCAACACTATCTGGATTTGAAATCCATTGACCTACAATTTGCATGATTTGCATTTTAGCATCATCTAAACCATAAACAGAGGAATCCAATGCTTTTTTAGCATCCAACATAAATTTTTTACATTGTTCCGTTCCATCATCCATTTTAATTGGTAAACTTCTATGAATATTAAATGGTATTTTCATAAATGTATCAACCCACTGTTTTATTTTATAATATTCTCCACTACCAGGATCCATGAACGTTAAACTATCAATCTTTTTGATAGCACATGATTTATATTCCACAGGGATTTCAGATTCAACTAACTGAAGACGGTATGGTTTTTCAACATTATCATATTCATTTAATTCCTTCATTTTCTTTAAAACAATCTTTTGTTGTTCTGTATTTAATCCATTGAAATATTTAAATTCATTCATCGGTGCTTTAGATTTTAAGAGTGATTTAAATTTAGTCATATTTTTTTTCTTTTTCTTTTTGCTTTCCTTTTTATCTTCCTTCTCCTTTTTCTTTTCAGCAGCCTTCATCATATTATCTATTTTTTTCTCAAATGCCTTTTTACCTTTTTTCTTTGTAGCAGCTATTTCCTTCATCTCTTTAATCAATTCATCAAACTCGATACTTTCTTTGTTTACTTTCTTCATTCTTGTAGAAGGAACATCCATAACGTCTTCATATTCATCATCATCCAACTTGATATCGTATGTTACTTCCATTTTTTTTGAAGATTTATTTTTATAACGATTTACTTTTAGAATTTTTCCCTTGTAGAAATCATCCCATTCTTTTAATTTAACTAAAACAATTTCGCCCTTTTCAAATTTAGTTTTTTTACTGCTTTTAGAAGTTTTTTTCTTAGACACTTCCTCGTATTCTTGTTCTTCTTCACTATCACTACTGGTTATATATTCTTCAACATCATCATAATCATCATACTCTTCTTCAAATTCGTCAAAATCCATACCAGGACCAAACGACATTCCTTCTCCACCTGGACCCGTAGTAAATATAATATTGAATTTCATATTACCATCTTTTAACATATCTAATTCATCATGATCTAATTCTTCATCTTCATTTTCAGGAAAATATTCATCATCCGAATTATCATGATACTCTTCTTCAGATGAAGCAGAATTTTCTTCACTAATACTTTCTTCTTCATCTTCCCATTCTTCTTCACTTTCTTCCTTTTTCTTACATTTCTTTTTTTTAGACGATTTAGATATGATTTTATTTTCAGGCTTTCTCATTTTTTTTAATTTTTCAAATGATTTCCTTAGTTTAGCTGACTTATCTTTTTCTGGTTTTGGTTTACTCGTAGAGATATCCGTATTTTTAGACTTGCCTTTTTTCTTCTTCATTTTTTTCTTACTTTCTTGTTTCGCTTTTTTTTCCTTTTTCTTAAATTCTTTAATTTTTTCCAATTGTTTTATCTTTTCTTCCTTTGATTTCAATGGAAATAAATCAAGAATCATACGGTTAATGTCTTTAGCTGGTAAATGCATGTTTTCACGAGTAATGTCTTCAATATGATTGTAATCATTATCACTATCACTGTCAGATACGTCTTCATGTTTTTTTGACAACATTTTCTTAGTTTTATCAGAGTCTTTGGCCATTATTAATATTAAATCGTAACTTTTAAATATATTTTTTAAAATCATTCAATTTTATCCAAAATAAAAAGTAATTAATTATTTTAAATTGATATAAAAATATCTATAATCTCTTATAAATATAAAGATGAGTTATTCTGGAAAAAGTAGTGATTTAAATCCGTCTAAAATTATTGGTATACAATTTAGTGTATTGAGTCCAGAAGAGATAAGAAAAGGCTCTGTAGCTGAAATAACGAGTAGAGACACATATGCTAATAATAAACCTTGTATTGGTGGACTATTTGATCCAAGAATGGGTGTATTAGAACCTGGATTATTGTGTCCTACGGATGGATTAAATTATATGCAGACACCGGGTTATTTTGGTCATATCGAATTAGCACGACCAGTATTTTATATTCAGTATTTGGAAATTGTTAAAAAAATTCTTCGTTGTGTATGTTTTAAATGTAGTAAATTACAAATAAACAAAGAAAAACATAAACATGCTCTTGATATGAATTCTAAAGACAGATGGGACTATGTATTTAAAATAGCAAGTAAGGTTTTAAGATGTGGAGAAGATATTCCATGTGGATGTGGAGCATTACAGCCAAGGAAAATATATAAACAAGATTTAGCAAATATTTATGCTGAATGGCCAACAGTTGAAGGTATAACGGATGAAAATGGTGATGTAAAGGAAAAGCCAACCATCCGCATCACACCTGAAATGGTAATTAAAATGTTTAGACGATTAACAGATGAGGATATACATTTTATGGGATTTAGTCCAATATGGTCTAGACCAGAATGGTTTATTTGTCAAGTATTAGCAGTACCACCACCAGCAGTGAGACCATCCGTGAAACATGATGCACAACAACGTAGTGAAGATGATATATCGCATATTATTGTTCATATCATTAAAATAAATAATACACTTAAAGATAAAATTAAAACAAATGCTCCAGTGAAACAGATTGAAAATTGGTCTACTGTATTACAGTATTATGTAGCTACAATGGTGGATAATAGAATACCAGGTGTTGCTTCAGTAGCACAACGTTCTGGTAGAGCATTGAAATCAATTAAGGAACGGTTGATTGGAAAGCAAGGACGTGTAAGAGGTAATTTGATGGGCAAACGAGTTGATTATAGTGCTCGTTCTGTTATTGGACCAGATCCTCAACTTAGTATTCGAGAGTTAGGTGTTCCTTTAAAAATAGCTAAAAATATTACATTTCCAGCTAAGGTAAATAAAAGGAATATTAACTTCTTAACTAAACTAATGTTAAATGGACCAGATAAATATCCTGGTGCTAATATTCTACAACGTGAAAATGGTGAAAGTATTTCATTGAGATATGTTGATAGAAATTCTGTGAAATTAGAACTAGGTGATGTTGTTCATAGACACATGTTGAATGGTGATCCCGTATTATTCAACAGACAACCTACTCTTCACAGAATGAGTATGATGTGTCATATTGCTAAAATTATGAAGGAAGGAAATACATTTCGTATGAATGTAGCAGATACAAAACCATATAATGCTGATTTTGACGGAGATGAAATGAATTTACATATGCCGCAAGATGAACAGAGTCAGGCAGAATTATTACATTTAGCTGCTATTCCTCACCAAATTATTAGTCCAGCGAATAACGCTTCTATTATTGGTATATTTCAAGATTCATTATTAGGATGTTATCGTTTTACTAGAAAAGGAATCAACTTTTCGGCACGTGAAGCAATGAATTTAATGATGTCTAATAATAAACCCAATGTAGAATTATTTAAAGACCCAAATAGAAAAACAACTAATTTTGAATTGTTATCTGAAATTATACCACCTATGTCTGCTAAATTTGCTAACAAACAATTTGATGGCGATGAAGATAGAAAAACAACAAATAATATTGTTGAGATTGTAAATGGTGAGTATAAGAGAGGACAAATGGATAAAGGTGTATTAGGTAGTGGTTCAAAAGGATTAATTCAAAGTATATTTAATGACTTTTCACATCGAAGTTCTTCTGATTTTATAGATAATTTACAATTCTTAGTAAATGATTATATGAAAACCAGTTCTTACAGTGTAGGGGTTAGTGATTTAATAGCAGATTCAAATACAAATACAAAAATCACAAGTGTAATGTCTGCTAAGAAAAAAGAAGTGTATAATTTAATTGATCAGTTGCATTTGTCTGTATTTGAAAACAATACAGGTAAATCAAATTCAGTTGAATTTGAAACAAAAGTGAATTCTATATTGAATAATGCTCAAGAAGAAGCAGGAAAGATTGGTAGAAAAAGTTTGTCTAAAGACAATCGATTCTTAATTATGGTAAATGCAGGTAGTAAAGGTAAAAATGTAAATATTTTACAAATGGTTTCATGCTTAGGACAGCAAAATGTAGATGGTAAACGTATACCATATGGATATGAAGATAGAACACTGCCTCATTTTAAAAAATACGATGATTCCCCTGAAGCACGAGGTTTTGTAGAAAGTTCGTTTATACAAGGATTAACACCAGAAGAATTGTATTTCCATGCAATGGGTGGTCGTGTTGGTTTAATTGATACGGCAGTAAAAACATCTCAAACTGGTTATATTCAAAGAAGATTAATTAAGGGATTAGAAGATTTAAAATTAACGTATGATATGACTGTTAGAAATAATAAAAATAAAATTATTCAATACTCTTATGGAGATGATAATATTTGTCCCATGAATGTTGAAAATCAAGGATTACCATTGGTTAAAATGACATTGGAAGATATTTATATGCATTATCAGATACCTAAAAATATTAAAGATAATGATATATTATCGGTCTTTACAAAAACAGCTATAAATAAAATGAAAAAAGAAAAAGCAAAGTTAAATACAAAAACAAAAGAAATAATTGATATGATGGTAAATGTTAGGGATGATTTGATTAAACATGTATTTAATCATGAAGGCAAGGCTGTTGTTCATATTCCAGTTCATTTTACTAGATTAATGAATAATGTAATAGAACAATTATCATTGGGAAGTAATATGGTAGACATTACACCATTAGAAACATATAAATTAATAGATGAAACTTATAAAAAGTTGGAAAAAAATAGTTTAACAAAACCAACAGAATTATTTAAGATTGCATGGTATTATAATTTATCACCTAAAAAATTGTTAATAATGCATCGATTTACTAAAAAAGCATTGTTCGTATATATGGAGTTATTGGTTTATAATTATAAAAAAGCAATCGCTCATCCAGGTGAGATGTGTGGTATGATAGCAGCTCAAAGTATAGGTGAGCCTACGACACAAATGACGTTAAATACATTTCATTTTGCTGGTGTAGCAAGCAAATCAAATGTAACTCGTGGTTTACCTAGAATCGAAGAAATATTGTCTTTATCAGAAAATCCTAAAAATCCATCTGTGACTATTATGTTAAATGATGAGGATAAGGAAAATATTGAAAAAGCACAAGAAATTAAATATAAATTAGAATATACAAATCTCAGAGATATTGTAGATACTGTAACAATCTGTTTTGACCCTAAAAAGGATGAAACCCTTATAGATGAAGATAAGGAGTTGGTAGATAAATTCTTAACATATGAGTCTATGATTGAAAATATGGGCGTAACTATGGATGATGATAATTGTAATAGTGAATTTTCAAAATGGATAATTCGATTTGAAATGTCTAGAGAACAGATGTTAGAAAAGAATATCACCATGGACGATGTTGATTTTGCTATTAAGAATGCTATGAAAAATGAAATACAATGTGTGTATAATGATTTTAATGATAAAAATTTAATATTTAGAATTAGAATAAAATCTCAATCACAGTACAAACATAGTAATTTGGATCAAACGGATGAAATATTTAAACTTAAGAATGTTCAAAATCAGTTATTAGATAATATTATTTTAAGAGGAGTAAAGAAAATACCAAAAATTATTTTAAGAAAGGTAGTTAATTACATGACAAAGGAAAATGGTAATTATGTTCCAAAAGATATTTGGGTATTGGATACGGTTGGAACTAATTTGATTGATATATTGGCTCAAGATGATATAGATGTAAATAATACCACTAGTAATGATATACAAGAAGTATATAGAACGTTGGGAATAGAAGCAGCACGACAATCAATTTACAATGAATTATTAGAGGCAATAAGTTTTGATGGAACATATATCAATTATCACCATACATCTATGTTGGCGGATAGAATGACATGTTCTAAGAAAATGATTAGTATATTTAGACATGGTATTAATAATGATGATATTGGTCCAATAGCAAAAGCCTCATTTGAAGAAACACCGGAAATGTTCTTAAAAGCAGCTAGACATGCTGAATTGGATTTGATGACTGGTGTATCTTCAAATATCATGTGTGGACAACATGGATATTTTGGAACAGGTAGTTTCCAAGTATTATTAAATACAAGAAAACTAGCCATGATACAATCATCTGAAGAATACAAAAAGAAATCGAGTGTAGATGATATGTTGGAAGAAGAAGATGGAAATAATGAGTGTAATATTAATAATATATCAATTAATAACTCGACCGTTAATTTAAATGAAACAAATACAGGTTCTATTGATGATGATTATGATTTAGATATTTAAATTAATAAGAAGATGATATTAGTAAAATAATTATAAAATAAATATAAATATAAATAATTATAAAATAAAATAATCATAAAATAATCATAAAATAATCATAAAATAATCATAAAATAAATATAAAATAAAAATAATAATTATAAGAATTATTTTTATTTATTTTTCTATTTATCTCTTTATTATAACAATTAGCATAATATTTTTATATTATCAATATTTATTAAAGACAACAATGAGTAATATAGTTTATTATTTAAAAAAAATATACACTAAAAATGAGCAACTAATACCAATTCGTTTTTTTTTAAATTCAAGGAGTAGTGATTTAATGTTTTTTTTTACTTCTATTTGTGTAGATGGAGATATTCAAGACATTAGTTATAATTTGTTAGATAATTATATAAAAGCTAAAAAAATTAAAAACGCGTTTCATAAACTTGCTTATTTATATAAAATTAAAAAAGCAAAACATAGTGTTAAATATGATTTATTTTTTAATTCATTAAACATTATTAAATCTCATCAAAAAATGGAGCTGTTTTTAAACAACACATTATATTATTTTAGATTAAGTGATATTATTAACATCTGGGTGAGTTGCTTAACTAAATGTGAAAATATGTTTTGTACTCCAATTAAAATGAAAAACCCATACACAAATATAGAATTTGATAATTGTAGTTTACATAATATATATCAGGCACTACTATGTAGTCATTATAAAATACCTAAATGGATTAACTTATTTTTTGATAGTGAATTTGATCTAACCAAGTTTTCATATGATAATTATACAATATTAAAGGAATTAGCTATTGATGATTTTATGGTAAATGGTTCTATTTATGAAAAGTATGAAAATATTAGTAACATGATGCATGAATATAGAGTGTATATTAACTATACTATGATACAACAACCATTAACATTCACTGAAAAAAGAAAAATAGTTGAAAAACTATCTCCATATTTAAAAAACTATTTATATGGAGAATATAGTTGTCATCCTTTAAAGAAAAAACGATGTAAAAATAAGGCAAAAAGAGGATTAAAAAATTATTTAAATAATAATGATGATATTCAAACCTATAGACAATTACCTATAGGTTTAATGTCATCTAGTTTAAGTGAATGGACTGGAGAGTCTAGACTTTCAAGAAGAATATCTCAAATATTAACAACTTCGAGAGATGTAAATTTAATGCCACCTCCTCCTCCACCTCCAGTAATGGAAAGTTCTACTATAACATTGAATACAACTGAAATTACATCAACACAAGAAAATACACCACCTACCGATGATAATGTAGAAACGAATGAAACACAAATATCAACGCCTACTATTCGTATAGGTAATCATAGAAACGGTAGTTTATTTAATTTAAATTTAAATTTAAATAGAAATACTACTACACCAACCGACCCATTTGTTCCTACGTTTACATTAAATAGAACACCACGTAGAAATAATACATCTAATACAAATACAAATACATTTAATATGAGAATGTTTAATCGATAAATAAAATATTATATATATATGTTATTTATCATGATAGTTATTAATGTTATTTATTTTTAATTTTTATTTTTTTATTTTTCTTACCTTTATTAATTTTAAATATATTAAACTCTTTTAAAAAGGATTCATATATGCTGGTGTTGTTTTGCTTTTTATTAAAGATTAAATCAACATATTCACTTACACTAGGATTAATACTATGGTCTAATAAATTTGTTATATAATAATTATTAATATTGATTTTATAGGAATCATCGGTAGTTTTCATAAGGCCTAATTCAAATGGTATATTATAATCATTTCTATAATATTTATTAAATCCAGTATTGTCTTTTTCTCCTTGTTTGTTATAATAATCACCTAATCTAAATTGTTTAAATCCTAATATATAACAAAATGATTCATTGTTTTTATTTGTATACAAATTATTTTTAACTTTTGTAAGATCTTCAGGTTTTTTTCCAATATTTACTGTATTGAATGTTGTATATAAAGGATCGTAATATTGTATTTTAGATTTTTTGTATAATAGTTCTTTATTATTATCACACGTTCCATGTATTACGCATGGTATGTTAAAATAATCACATAGTAAATAAAATTCAAATTCTGTTAAATAAAATTCTTTATTATTAATAATAGAAAATAAATGTTTCCATTGTTGAACTTCATTTTCTTCTATTCTTGGCCAATCAATAACAGAAATTCTACGATGACTCATTTCTAAAATATTAGAATAGTTCGGTATATTTGTAACTTTACCTGGTTTTGTTACAAATGTTTTATCATTATTTATATTAATAAATATATTTAATAATGTTTTACATAAATCTTGTTTAGATATTTCAGTATTGAAATAGTCGCTATATATTGCTTTCATAACTTCCCAAGTACAATTAATTTTACGTTTAGTACCAATACCTTCTATGTATGGAGCGTTCATTTTATGGAATATCAATTCTTTATTTAACTGGTAGTTATTAAAATGTTTATTAATACCTTTTTTACTTGTAATTTCAATAAAATTACAGTTGTTACTATTTGTTTCATCAGTTGAAGTAGTCGTATATTTATCAACATTAATATTTAAATTATTGTTTATTAAATTATCTGATAATGGAATTGCTTTATTTTTTTGTTTTTTATTATCTGTGTCTTTATCGGTATCTTTATTGTAATCCAAAGAAAATTCTGTTTTATAATTTTTTGTTTTAATTGGTTTTGTAAAACCCAACTGATTCATATTAATATAGTTATTTTTTTCTTTCAATACAACATTTATTAAGTAATCATTAAATAACTCTTCTTCTAGAATAACAATTTCATCATTATTTATAGAATAATTTATTACATCAATAGACGTTATACTTTTGCTGTATAATATATAATCTCTTAATCTAGGATATCGAATAAGTTCATCTACTATTTTAATTAAATATTTTTCTTTATTACTTGTTTTATCTATTAAATTTTTACTTGGTAAGGCAATTGATTTATCATTTGTAAAACATATATTTTTGTCTTGTTTAACATCTTCATATAAATTATTTAAAATAACATTTTGATAAACAACAAAATCAACCACATTATCTGTTAACAAATCATTTACTACTTTTTTTATTTTTTTAAATTTTGATTCATATTCTTTTTGTGTATCTGATTTTTTAATTTTATAGATAACATCCAATAAATCAATTAATTCTTGTCTAATATTTCCATTCGTTTCTTTGTTTATTTCTTTTTTCAATATATTTCGATAACACATATAAAAGTTTTTTTCCAACATAAAATTTCTAATGGTTAAGGTTCGATCTAAATCTTCTGTTGTCATTTTCATTATTTCTTTGTCTGAAAAATGTTCATTGTTTTCTTTTATATTTATAACACTTTTACTTTTTGGTATTGTTTTTCCTTTTCTATTTTTAATAACAAATAATTTTGAATCGTAATCAAATTGATTAGTAGGAACCATCTGATTTGTTTCAGTAATAAATCCTGTAACGTTAATGTTGTCTGTTACTAATATTTTTACAGGAAGACATGGTATATTGTGTTTAGTTGCTAATGTAGTAAGTAAATTAAATGTATTTATCGGATCAAATAATAGTTTATCTGAATCAAAATATTCAAAATCTAAATCAATAATTATAGATGAAGGATGACAAGGAATATAAATATTTTTATTACTAATTGTAACTATAATAGCTATCGTAGTATAATTGTAGTGAACCACTTGTTTCAAAACACTAGCATTATTTATTTTCGACAACGTTTCAATTAATTCTTTTGCTCCTATATTTTTACGGAAATCATATTTTTCTGGTATACTAGGTTTTAATGAACATCCTTCTACTATTTTTGTTTTTATATCTGAGAATATAGAATGCAATAATGTATCACTATTTAATTCATCATAATCAAATTTCATTTTAATAGTTCCTTTTTTATTATTAAATAAAACTAATGGTTCAAAAAATAAACCTTCTTTGTATAACATTACAGTTTGTTTCATTTCAGAAAATATTTCACTTGTAAATGTATGTTTCGGACATATAATTTCTATTTTATCAGTGACATCATCTTGCGGTGAATTAAAAATGACCAAATTAATACCTTTATCAAATAATACACCGGCATTATTTTTATTATTAGGTTTACATATAAAATCCCATAAATAAGAGTAATCAATATTAATTGTATCATCTTTTAAATATTCAATGAAATTAAGATAAGAATTGATAAGCTTCTCTCCCACTTCCTTTATTAAAATAAAATCATTTACTATTTTGTCATCAATACTTTTTACAATTTTATTTTGAATTTTATTATCGAATTTTTTTGTTTTATCATAAAATACATCTATCAATGATCCTTTAAATGCAATGATATATTTTGAAATAGTTATTTTTTTGATTAAGATTTTCTTTAATTGTTTTAATGATTTATTATATAGCCTAGCAATGTTTTGTAAAAAAGATTGTTTTATATTTTTCTTAATACCTAGACGTAATAAACATTTTGCATTTGGTTTTAATGAATAATCGTTGGGTGGATTGTTATAACATACAGACATAGTATCATATTGAATGAATTTTTGAAGTGAAGGTTTTAAATAACCAAATGTATTTGGTGCTTTTAAAGGAAATTCAAATAAAAATGGTTTGATTTTCTTTTTCACTGATTTTTGTATTGATATGTCGTTATTTGTTTCGCGAATTGGTTCATTATCATTATCTTGTTTTTCTTTATTATCTTGTTTTTCTTCATTGTTTATATTTTTAGGACTTTCTTTTTGTGGAGTATTTTTGGTTGTTTTATTTGTGCATGTTTTATAACGGATATTATTTTTTGATTGCTTTAATATATTGTCTATATCTTTTCTAGTTGGATTTTCAGACATCGTTTTATTTTTTGGAATTAGATCTAATTTATTTAATTGTTTTGAATCATTATTTGTTGTATTAATATTTGTAATTTTTATATTATTATTAGATTTTGTAATTTTAAAAGATGGACCAATTCCTTTCCATTCAGCTGCTTTTTTCTTAATAGATTCATCGTTTTTTAAAGAATCATCAATAGTGATTACTCCTTTTTTATTTCCGGGTGTATATAAATCTTTAAAATACATTTCTTGTTCTTTTTTCCTTTCTTTGCGGACTTCTTCACTTTCATTTGGAAATCCTTCATAATCAAGTGGAACTTGTGAGCAACAAGGCGCGCACATCCCCTTAGGATGATTTTCTGATTTTTGTAAAAAGGGAAATAATGGTTTATATATCATAGGATTATTTGATTTACTAGGATTATGCATTCTATCGTCTGTTAATTCAATGATTCGTTTTCCAGGTAATAACGATTTGGATTTTTTTGGATTTACAGCATCCCAGCCACCACACTCTCCATTGTTAATTTGTTGAAAAGAAATACTTCTAGATTCACCATTATCATCTTTAAAACACCAGTATCGAGGGCAAATATAATTATAGCCTCTATATTTTACTAATCCATCAAAAGATTTTGAATTTGATTTTTTATCTGCTTTTTTAATTTTATTTAATTCTTCATCGTTTAATATTATAGGTTGTTTTTTATATTGCCAAGGACAACCTTTCGTATATTTTACATAATTTTTATTTTTTTCTTCTTCTTTCGATAAAACAAATACATCTGGTTCTCTATTTCGTAACCTATTTGTAAACCAATTTTTAGAACCTTGTATTTTTATAGATGTAAGATCTATATTTTGTTTTGCTCCACCTGATAAAGACAAAGAACCTTCTAATTCATCGTCTAATGAATCTAAATCAATACTACCATCACTTTTTGACTTAACTAAATCACTAGCTTCATTTGTCGTGTTAATGCTTTTATTATTACTTTTACTATCGACACTTAAACTTTTATTACTTTTTGAATTATTATCTCCTTCACTATCATCTAATCCACTCATTAAGTCTAATAAATCATCATCATCCTCTTCATCATTAAAATCTATTTTTGCATCTTCCAATGGATTTTCATATATTTCTTTTATTGTTTCAATCTTTTTTTCTTCCACCTTTTTAACACACATTTCGAGTGGTGTATCTAAATCATTGATGGACAACAAAGCACTAATATATCGTTTAATAATGTCATTTGTAATGTAAGTAATATCATTAATATTACTGATTTCAAACAGTTGATTAAGTTTTATATTAATATAGTCTGTATTTTTTGTTTCAATGTGAATATCAAATCCAGGGTTGTCTTCTATTTTTATTTTTCTATTTTCAAAAGCGTCTACCGCTAGTCTAGTTTCTTTTAAAAACCCATCTAAAATCTCAACCGCTTTATCTTGAGATAAATTAAAATTGTTCATTATCATATGTTTTATTTCTTCAATAGATATTGCTTCTTGTAATTTTAAATTAATAAAAGACTGTATATCATTCATTTTCTGATAAAAAGAAACACGTTTGTATTTTAAATCATATATATTGTTTTTTTGATTTTTGTTTACTACTGAAAATACACTACTGGTACATTTTAAATTTTTGAAAGACAAAATATTAATACTATCTGTAGAAAATACAACATTTATTTTATTTAATTCAATATTTTTACTATTTAATGTTTTAAAATAATAAATACTTTTTTTTTGAATAAATGTATTAACTAATTCAATGATATGTTTTTTTACAATTTTAACTAAAATGGATTGTAGTTCATCAATATTATATGAATTATTTAAGTTTAGTTTAATTTGTATGTCTCCATTTGATAATAAAATACAATATAATTCTTCGTTTATGTTTGATTTTGTTAATTGATTAAGATCTAAATAAAATCCAATCCTATTATTGTATAAAATGTTGGATGATATTTGTTTTATTTTTCGGTTATTTTCTTTATTTTCAACATATAAAGAAGGAATTTTTTGTCCTTTATCAGATATAAAATCGTTCGTGTACAATCTATAAATACTTTCTAATTCTTTTCCAGGATTGTATTTGATTAATGGAATTAGATTACTGGAATTTATTTTTTTAAATATTATATCCAATGGTAATTTCAATGGTTCATTTGGATGAATTGTAAAGTAAATATTTTTAATAGTATAATTTAAATTGTCTGTTTTTGATGAGTATTGATGTAGTAAATCAATGTTTTTGTTATATTGTTTAAATGTAGAATTATATATTTTTAATGATTCTGATTTTAATTTTACTTTTTGTGATTGTATATCTTGTAATGATTTAATTTTATTAGCGACTAGGTTTGGAAAATATAACTCCAATATATATTTTTCACTTACAGAACTATTTTGTTTTTTGAAAAATTCTAATAATTCATCGGCAAAGCAAAAATAAATTTCATTATTTTCTGGTTTATATTTAAATAATAACTTTCTATTTTCGGTATTTATAAATTTGCTCATATCATTAGAAATAACGTCGTCTTCTTCTTTACAAAAATAAGGATTATGGTTAAAAATATATTTTTTTTTATGAAAAGCACTTATTCCAATAGGAATAATCGTGCTAGTTTCTTTATTCCATAGTTGTTTATTTTTATAAAAACTTTCTAATATTTTGGTTGATATTTTATTTGGTGCTTTTAGAAAATTAGTATTAATTGCTATGTTTGAAACAAACCTTTCAAATATCGGTTTAGTTAATTTAATATTATCATCTTGAGTAAGAATTTGATAATATACCGATTGATTTAATATATCTTTTGATTTACAAAATAAATATATTTCATCGTGTGATTGGTTATCAAACAAACTACTCAATTTATGCTTAATATTAATAATCATGTCATCTTCATAAATAGTAATATTTTCTGTAGGAGACTGAATTAGATTATTAAATGTATATGTCTTATTAATATTACTACCAACAACGTGGTGAAATTTAAATATATTCGACATGTATATAAATATATTTGATTATATTTATGTATAAATGAATATTATTGTTGCTATGTGTAAAAATAGAGGTATTGGTAAAAATGGTACAATACCTTGGAAAATATCAGAGGATTTAAGATATTTTAAAAACAAAACAATTGGTAGTGAAAACAATGCCATAATAATGGGTAGAAAAACATATGATAGTTTAAGTGATAAACTTCCTAAAAGAGATAATTATATTATTTCATCTACAAAATCAAAAAATATTGAAAAGCATGGTTTATTTTTATATGATAATATAGCAAGTGCTACATATGATGTTATTGTTAATAAAAAATCATATGATTCAATATGGGTAATTGGAGGAGAACAGATTTATAGTTGGTATATAAAGCATAATCTAGTAAGAGATGTTTATATTACAAATGTAAAATTAGATGTAGATTGTGATAGTTATTTTCCCAAATTACCAAAACACTTTGTTAAATTACATTCAGGTCATATGATTATGTCTAAAGAACATAAAATTTTGTATAATATTGAAATTTTTAGAAATCAGTATTATGATTATAAAATAAACCATAATTATTACTCAGATGTTATACATCGACTAGATATGATTCAAAAATATGGTGTTTATTAAATATATAGCAATGATTAAATATATGGTAATGTTTAATAATATTAATAATGTTTAAAATTATTAAAGATCATAATAAGGATTATCTGTAATAGTCATACCGCAATAGGGTTGTGGATTTTTTTTATAATCAACGGGATTGTATATCTTTTCTTTTTTTGCTTCTTTTAATAAAAATTTAAAATTACTCCAAAATTCATCTGTATGACCGACAGATTTAGTTGCTAAATGTGATAATTCGTGAATTGCAACAAATGTCAATGTATTTTCATCAATTAATTTGTTGCCCTTTTTTGTTGTAGTAGTACAAAATGCTAGTTTCTCTCCCTTATTTTCAGAATAAGCAGTGTATTCGCTAGTAGGTAATGTTTCATATATTTTTTTAGGATTAAAGTTTTTAACAAGACGTTGAACATTTTTTCGGTCGGGGTATGTTTTACCCATATGAATTACCAAATCTTTCATGTTTTTAGTTATTTTTGCTAATAAATCAGCAACCAATTCTAATTTGGCGGTTTCTCTTACGCAATACTTATTACCATCCACGTCTGATATAATACATTTTAATTGAAACATTTCAGATTCATTGTAAATTTTTAATATAATTATACCTACAAAGACCATTACTATAATTCCAAATATACCTAATTTCATTTATATATCCTTACTAAAATAACTATTTCAAAATAAATAAGTTATTGATTTGTTTATATGTGTGTGTTATTGAAATCTTATGAACTTAAATATAATTAATAGTAATTATATTTAATTGTAATTTTATTAATAAATCATTTTAATAAATTAATAAGATGGTTTAAGCACGGCTACCAATTTCCAATGGTCGTCGGTGTGTATCTGATGTGATGGTACTTGTGTTCCAAGGACCAGTGTTTAAACGTGGGTTAGGAGGTTCACTTCGGACTTGCAAGTTAGCATTTCTCAAGCTGGTTCCTACGGTGTTGATACCAATGTGATGTCCAGCACGCAACAAGTTAACATTCATTAAATCACCTGCACCGGATGGATTCATTTTTGAAAATTCACTATTGTTATCAGCAGGCAATAGATCTTTTGGGTCACTGATTTGTTTGGAAGCACAACTTGGAGGCATGTTTTGCATATCAGTATTCAATCCATTCACATTAGCTTCTGTTGGATGGTCAGCTACAGATGGTTTGTAATTAGAGACAGCTTCTCTTTTTTCTTGTTTGTCAGATTTCATGTTATCCATGGAATCTAGTCCTAAACTTGATTTAATTCGTTCATAATCCATAACAACATATACAACAGCAACAATTGCTAAAACTACAAGAATATTGCCACCGTTTTTAGATTTAAACATTGCTTTGATATCTTTTAAAAAAGCCATTTATATAAAATCCAAACATAATTTTTTTTTATAAAACTTGTTTAATTGTTATTTGTTTACTAAATATTAAAATTCTAAATGTAAGTCATTGAAATTATCGTCATCTTCATCAACTTCTTGAATCATGTATTTATTTTTTATTTCTTTTAATTCTAAATATGCTTGAATAGCTTTTATCTTAGCATCTTTTGCTTTTTGAAGTGCCTTATTATAAATATCTAAATAAACAGTATCAGGTTTTTTTAATTGAAATAATTCTTCTTCTTCGGGCATATCTAATTCAACTTCTTTTATTTCTAAATCATCTGATTGTTTTACGTTTGTTTTTACTTTAATAGTGGTATTCTCAAAATCTTCATTTTTATTTTCTTGTAGTTCTGTATTTGATTCATTTTCTTGTTTTTCTATATTTTCTTTTTCAGAATTATTTTGATTATTATTTAATTCTTCTTCGTTATTATTTAATTCTTCTTCATTATTATTTGTTTCTTCTAAATTATCTGTATTTTTATCTGTGTTTTGTAATTCTTTATTTGAAGTGTCTGTTATTTCACTTGTTTCTGTCAAATTATTGGTAGTGTTTAATATGTCTAAATCATATTCAGTATCATCATTTTGTGTTGATTTCTCTCCCATATTATCATTTTCTTCAATATTTAATTTAATATTTTCATTTGTAAGAGTTGTGTCTTCTAAATTTTCTTTAGTTGATATTTCGTTGGTTGTATCGTCTTTATTTTCAAATTGTGATGGTTGTTCTTGTCTATGTTGCTGTTTTTTTGAACCTTTTTTACTTGAAAAATTAATTAAACATTTATTAAATATAGGTTTTTCTTCTAAAACCATTACTTGTCGTAAACAATAATTCATGTGAAAACTATTACTTGAAAACTTTAAACCAGTGAGTTCAACAATAGTAATAATATTTGAAGAAGCATTTACATCATCTAAAGATATTTGTTCTTGATTGCTATTGTAAACACTAATAGTTGATTTAATGTTTTTTGTATTTCCAATATAAGTTCTTAAATAAAATTGTTGTTTTGTTTGCTTAATACTTTCATTCCAATTATATTCAATATCTTCTAAACTAGGAGGATCTTGAAACCACAATTCATTTTTTTCTAAAATTTTATCACGAACAATCGTCTCTAATTCTTCGATAAAGTCGATTACATTACTATCATCATATTTAAACAATAAATCACAGTAAAATCGTTTACCACTACTCACAATGCCTTTTTTTGTAGAGCATTTTGGTAGCTGAAACAATATGGGATTATCATTTAATGTTATTTTTGCTAAATAAGAACCACCTTGTATAGGAATAGGTGAATGCAACTTTAAATTAGACATAGTATTTTCGTCTAACTGATTGATATCTAATAGATATTCCATTAATTTAATTAATTATAATTATTTTAGTTTTAATACGATATTTATTAAATAAGTTAAATAATTTAATTTATTTAATTATGATTAAATCCTAGTATTAACAAATTCATAAGCATTTTTCAATTGTTTAAATTTTTCTGTTGCTTGTTCTGAATTCGTATGTTTATCTGGGTGTAGTTGTTTAGAACGTTTAAGATATGCCTTTCTAAGTTGTTTTTTTGTTGGAATTACGTTAAGTGGTAATTTTAATATAGATAACGCATCATTACCATCCTCGATATTTTTAATAACAACTCCATTTTTTTTAAAAAGAGGAGATAAATTTCTAGAAGGTATATGTGTTTGTTTTTTAGGACTTGGTTGCTTAGGTGTTTGTTTTTTAGGACTTGGTTGCTTAGGTGTTTGTTTTTTAGGACTTGGTTGCTTAGGTTGTTGTCGTGAACGCGGATTTGGATTGAACTTACCTTGTTGATGTTTATTTCTATATTCTCGTCGAGTTTTAGATTTAGATTTAGATTTAGATTTAGATTTAGATTTAGATTTTGTTTTCGATTTTCTAATATTTTCTTTTGGTATATTTGTTCGTGAATAGGTTGTATTTCTTCTAGTGTTTCTGTGGAAATACTCTGTTTTTACTTTTGCATCTGGATAAGGACGTGGTGATGATTTTCTACTATTCTTACTATTACTTTTACTAAAAGACACAGATTTTTTTGTCTTTTTTTTTGGATAAACCCTCCTTTCATTTGGAAGAAATGGATCAAATACATAGCCAAATGCTTTTGAAACAATATTAGGAGATGTTCTTTTTGATTGTCTTATATTTTTTGATCTTGGAGGTGTTTTCGCACGTTTTCTTCTTATTTGAGTAGCTTTTCGTGTTATATTTCTTGGAGGTGTTTTTTGTCTCTTTTTTGAACGCATTGTTTTAGGTGCTGTAAATCTAGGCATTGAATATTATAATATAAAGTTATATTTTTTTTAATTTTATATGCTAAATTATATAAATGGATTTTAAGGAAAAGATTGTTCAGGAATGTTTGGAGATATTAGGGAGAGATGATGTTAAAAGTGAAATCAAAAATATTACTCAACCATTAATCGACATTATTTTAAAAGAAATATATCCTTACATTTACATTTCAATTATTTTTGTTTTTATAAGTTTTTTGTTAATTTTAGGCATATTTATAATTTTAATGCGTAATAAGTTAAATATACCCATTTTTCTTAAAAAAAAATAATTTTATATTAAGTTAATATATATAACATGCCAAGAACTATGCGTGTAAAGTCAAACAAAAAACGTGGTAGAACCATGAAAAACAAAAAACGTGGTAGAACCATGAAAAACAAAAAACGTGGTAAAAGTATGAAAAAGGGTCGTCGTGGTAGAAGTATGAAGAAAAGAAGACGTCGTGGAAAAAAAGGAGGTAATGTATTAGCAGGTGTGGGAGGTATTGTGAAGGAAGCGGTTGTCCCTGTTCTATTTACTGGTGCTGTATTAAAAAAAGGAAAAAGCAAATCCCGCAAGTCTCGTAAATAAGATTAATAAAAATATATTAAATAATACTAATTAATATATTTAATGAACTTTGAAGACGATGTTAAAAATTGGGTTATGATTGATAATAAAATCAAACAGCAATCCGAAACAATTAAAGATTTAAGAAAAAAGCGAAACCATCTTACAACTAAGATATTTAGTTATGCTGAAGAAAACAATTTAGAAAATGCTGTTATCGAAATATCAGATGGTAAATTAAAGTTTCAACAAAGTAAACAAACACCACCATTAACGTTTAAATTTTTAGAAGAATGTTTAAATGAGTGTATACAGAATGAAGATCAAGTAAAACAAATTATTAAGTTTGTTAAATCAAAAAGAGAATACAAGTATGTTAGTGATATTAAGCGGTTTTACAAAGATTAAACTATATTAAAATTAATTTAAATACAATAAACAGTATTTAATTATCAATATGACTAAATATAAAATGTTTCAAAAATCTAGAATACATCCACTTAATATTAATATGATTAACGAGACAGTAAGAGAAAAAAACGATATCACATTTATAAATAGTCCAATTGCTTTTTTAAGAAATAAATATGAAAAAACATTAAATCGAAAAATAAGAGACAAATCAAATATAGTTAAATGAATATTAAAACCAATATTATAATATTAATATCAATAATATATATATTATGAATTATGTTTATCAAGATAAATCAACAATGAATCCAGGTGTAACCGTATTAATGATTTATAATAAAGATGGATTAAATAATAAAATAAATAAAAATATTATTTCAAGGATAGGTCATTTAAGTGTACCTCCTGTATTTTATGAAAGTTGTAGTTATAAAAATAACTATTCCAATCTACCAGTAATTGATAAAGTTAATCCGGAATTGTTATATAAAGAGAAAGATAATGCAGATATTATTGATAATGATATTTTTGATAATTTAATAAATAGGTCATCCAAACATTTACCAACCGAAAGAAAAACAAGAAAAAATACAAGACCAATACTTAAAATAAAAACCATTAGTGGAAGTAAAAATAAAAGTAAAAAACAAATAAAAAAATCTAAAAAAAGAAATAATAAAAAGCAAACAAAAAAAGCTAAGGTTGTTAGAAGTAAATAATAATTAAGTATGATAAATTATGATACTTAATTATGATAATTTTATTACACCTAATTATGATATTACATGGTGAAATGAATGATAACTTATGAATTCCATTTTGAACTATTGTATGGATTAATAACCATTTTATTTTCTTTAATTTTGTCTTTAAATTTATTTACATTTTTCTTAAATTCTTTATCTTGAGCAGATGTAGGGTATTGTTGTTTTTTCATTTGTTCTAACATAGCTAATTCAAAATCTGTAGGGGAACGTTTTACACCATAACAGTTAACACCGAATTTAGCTTTATCATTTTCAATATAACCACCATTAATACCTGGTCTACCACAATCATTTTCATGACCATCTATTGTTTGTAGTTTGTTCCATGTATCTTTTTGTGTAGGAAATAATATCATTTGATTTTTGGACCATCCATAACCACACCATTCCCCTCCTTTATTATATGTTTTTTCCATTTGATTATAATCTGCTAATTCAGCGTCATGTGCCTTACATACTGCTTTTGCTTCATCGTAAGTATATACATTGTCTTTAATGTAGAATACTTCTTTTTTTTCCTCTTGTAGATGTTGCTTTCGTTCATCTTTTGACTTTTTTGATTCACCTATTTTGGGTAATGTTTTTTTTAAAAAATCCTTTGATTCTTCACTTAATTCAATCCCTACTTCAGGTTTACCATCTACATTTTTAACAGACGCAGTTGCTTCAATACCAAAAAAATATTGTAGACCGTTTGCTAATAGTAAAAATACAAATATGGACCATAATATAATTTCTAAAATATTAGTACTGGAATTATTTGGTGTAGGAGTCATATCTACACCAGAATTACCTAAATTACTAAATAAAAAGAAAAACACAATTAATATAATTATAAAAATAAGAATATTAGAACTGTTAAAAGATTTTCCAAGATTATTTGTTATAGTATCATATATATTGGAAAATGATTTTGTGGGAGAAACATCAACAGTATTCATATATATATAATTAACTTCATTTTTTTTTACGATAGAAAAAGCAATATGCGTTTTTTGTTTTCATTGAATTAAAATCTTTAACTTTTGAAACATTTGTATCATTAAAATGATACCAGTTATTATTAGCATTTTTAACAAATGAAGTATAGTGTCCACCATGAACTCCTCCCATATGGTTACAAATACCGAACAATTCATAAACATAAGTGTCTTTATTATAACCAATTACGTATTTACTTAAGTTTAATGTTTCATCAAAATCAACAAACGCTTTATTTTTCCTCACTGAAATATTAGATACATTGAACCGTTTTAATGTTACTACTAATATATGAGGTAAGCTCCAAAAATGTATTGATTTTTCGCCATTTTCTTTTTTATTTAACTTATCATTAAATATTTGATTATCTCCTTCCATTTGTTCCTTTTTAGTATATAAGTCAAAGCAATCATTAATATGATGTTGTTTATTTTCCTTTGTTAATGGTATGGATATATTAAAAAAAGGTTCTGGAACAACATTAATATAATCACTTTCTAGTGATTTAATTTGAGAGACGTGTATACCGTAAAATAAATCAATAAATTCAGAATACTCTTTGCTATACATATTTTTCATCATTTCAAAACATTTTTTAGCTAAAATATCTGTATTTGTTTCGGGTTGTCCAGTTATATTCATTTTAACTTCTCTTTTTATAGAATTATTAAAACAATCTATAACAAACCCTAAAAATTCGGTAAGATCATTTTGAGCAAACCCAGTAAATATATCTTTATCCTTTATCCTAGCAACGCGCTGAATAGATTTAACAAATCCATTGGGAGAGATAACACAATTTTCACTCCACATCAACTTTCTTAATTTATCCCATTCTATTAATATTAAACTATCAGGTATTTTATTTATTTTAGATTTATAACTTTGATTTTCTAGAAAATTATTAAGTTCATAACAATGAGAAAGACATTGAATTGTTGAATTTAAAAAGCAAGTATTTCCTAAATTAGCTAACCCTGTTAATCCTTTATTTTGATAATTATCCATTTTAGATTCTATTTGTAAAGCCATTAATTAATATAGCTTATTTACATTTAAACATATTTTTTATATATTATAATAAATTGTAAATGAATGATAACATAGCAAATATAACCACATTAATTAATAATCAATTAGTAATGATGAATACTTACAATAATAATGTTAGTCAAAGTATGCAATACATTAGTAATTCAATAAGAGAATTAATACATTTACAAGAAGCAAGAGATATGGAAGAACGTGTAACCAGACGAAGACGTAATAATATTCCTATTGCGTCAACTAGTAATTTTATAGATACTAATATTAACCGTATTAATCGAAATATTAGTCGTCTTAATAGAGACATTAGAACCTTAGATTCTCGTGATAATAATAGAACGGTTGGTTTTAATAGAAATATTGATAGAAATAGAACTGTTGATTTTAATACAAATGGAAATACAAGACAACCTTTTATTTTTTCAACAAGTAGGTTACCTTCTGCAAGACGGACTCGTCCTAGTAGACCATTGAGAAACACAACACAACCATACATGAACCCATTATTTAATAGAACACGAAGAAGAAGAAGAATGACTTTACAAGAATTTATAAATTCAACATTAGGACAAGGTAATCCTAGAATTCCAGCCGATAGAAACCAAATAATGCAACAAACAAGTATAGTTGATTTTCAAGATTTATCTGGAACAGATATACATACTTGCCCAATTACATTAACAACTTTTGATGCTTCAAGCAATATATTGCGTATAAACGAGTGTAATCATATATTTCAATCAGATAGTTTAATGCGTTGGTTTCAAGAGGATTCAAGATGTCCTGTTTGTAGGTATAATATTAATAGAGATTTGTCTAATCAAAATGTAAATGAACCTAGAAGAAGTCGAGACAGAAATAGAACTATAAGTACAAATACACAACAAGAAAGTAATATAGATCATCAAGATAATGATGAAAATATTAATGATGAAAATATTAATGATGATGAACTGAATGAAAGTAGTAACATCTCTCCCAATACGATTGTTTATGACATTTCATTTTCTATTCCTCAATTATTTGGGAGAGATATGTCTGAAAATCAAATTAATGAAGTAATTGAAAGTATAACAAATACAATAACAAATTCAATGAACAATAGTTTGTCTAATTATAATGGTACTATAGGAGATGGTGATGTAGTTGTTGAAGAAATGATAATCGAACGAGTAGATGATAATAGTAGTAGTCCGTATGGTGATATAGAAAGCGATAGTGATGAAAATTAAATTGAATAACTAATTATAAAATAATTATTTTTCATTAAATATAATTATTTTAATTAAACATAAATATTGAAATTACTATTATTAAGAATGACGGAAAATGAAAATATTGGAATAGCCTTATGTGATAAATGGGATGAACAAAAATATGGAGTAAATAGTGATGAATCATCGAACATGAAATTAATTGAATATCTTAAAACAAAATATTTGGTTCATTATACATTCGATAGTTATGAAGAATACAATATGGAATATGTTTATAATAATAGATTTAATTTATTTCCAGAAGAACAGTCGTTCCGTTTTATATTAATAAAAAAAGTGTATTATTTTAAAGATAGATGTTTTGCTTTGAGACATCAAGGTATTGTAAAGTTTCAACGATTATGGAAACGATATTATAGTGATAAGCTAAAACGTTGTAAAAATATAAAAAGATTGATGATGAGACAAATAACAGGTAGAAAAATTTAATAAAAATTTATATATTTTTATTTATGATTTTATTTAGTTTTATTTATGATTTTATTTAGTTTTATGTATGTATTTAATTATATGTTATGATATGATATGATATTAATTATATTTACTGAAGAAGGATTTCATCGCCAGGTTTTTTTTATTTGTAAAACATTGCTTAACTGATGTTTGAAATATTATTTTATTAACGTATTTTTCTCTTTCTTTTGTTTCATAACGGATTGCTTTTTCTACATCATTTTTATACTTTCGTTTTATAGTTCTAACTTGTCGTTGAAATCCTCTAAGATTTGGTTTAAATTGTGATATTTGTTCCAATACTAAGCAAAATACTTGCATCACTGGTTTTTGTATTTGATTTGTAATATAGAATGAAAAGTCTGGTTTTAAATTATTCTTTACAATATATGTTGGGTCTTCAATCCTGTCTCCTTGTAATTTTACCTTACCTTTTGTTTGAATATAAACAAATGGTATTCTACTACCAACAGCTGGTTTATTACCCGGTTCACGTTTACCAATTCTTTCTGCTAATACTTTATGTGCTATTTGATTTGGATTCTTATAAAACTGTCTAAGAGACTTTGATATTATAAGCTTGTCCAATGAAAACTTTTCATCAATCATATCTAGTAAGAATTGTTTTGTAAAATCAACAGCTTTATTTACATTCTTTTCCTTCATTAAGATATCAATAATACCACCATAACAATCCTTTACAATAGGAGCATTATCTCTTCGTTTTAATACGATACCCATAGATTTCCTTTTACATTTATGCGGATTCAACTCATACAACATACCAACATATCGTTTTTTAGACAATAGTAAGAATGGCATGAATGTTTTTTCATATTCAAGATCATGAGGTAGTTTTAAATATTTTGTAGCCAATTCACCAGCTTCAATTGCTAATTCTATTGTTATTTCTAATGCTTTTTGTCCTCTAATAGGTTCACCTTCTAATGTTTCTGGATTAAATTTAAAGAATATAGAATCCGTATCCCCATATACATACTCAGCATTTACTTTTATCTTACCATGTTTGGTTTCAGCAATATGATTTGTATAACATTTTTCTATAATAGTTTTACCATAAATAAGTAGCTTTCTACCAGTAGCAGTAGTAGAAGCCGCAATATCTTTTTCATAAAATGCACTTGTTTTAGCACCACATTGACCATATAAAGAATTAGCAACAATCTTTTTTGAAAGTTGGCGTTTGTCTAATACATTTTTCATAAAATCATCAAATCTATCTTCAACATTTTTTACATCATTGTTTTTGATTTTATGTGTTGTTTTATCTTCCTGTAATATTTCATGATGCGTATCTGTTTTAGTAAGAAGTCCTATATATTCTTTATCATCGTTGGTTGTTACTATTTTATGCTTTGCTAATTTCCTAGTTGCCTTTCTGGATGCTAATAATTCTGACAAAACACTAGGCATAATTGCCTTTTTACCATCTGGGAATTGAGCAAACCGACATATTTTGAATCCAGTTTTTACTTTTTTAGCTGCCGCGGTTGGTCGAGGTCGTATGTAAGCAAATGTATCGTATTTTACTTCTACATATTTATAATTAGGGAGATTATCATAAACAAAATGACCACTGGCATCTCTTAGACCATAAACCCTTGGTTTACCATTTTTATCTAATGCTATTTTACCATTAAGGTCATATTCTTTTGACCAAACTTTACTATCATGTGATATATTTTCACTAATCATACAACTAGGATATAGAGAACTATAATCCACACAAGCAACAGGGTCGTCGGCATAAAATCCTGTTTTTGGATCCAATACAATAGCACCTTCATATCCATCATTCGAAGAACTTTTTTCAACAGCAGGCATTAATGTTTTCATTTCTCTACATTGTTTTGCTATGAAACTAAGTAGTTTAATACCTTGTCCTCTCATAATAATAAACGACATGGGAACACTACATATAGAAGCTAATTCTGTAACACCAGTAAGTATATCATACTTTTTCATTAATGTATGACATAAGTTACAATCCTGAAAACAATATTTTGCTATAATAGCTCGTTTATCAGGTCCTTGATTTGTATATTCAAATATTTGATGATGATTAATATCATCCTTATTTAAACACCATTTCATTTTCAACTTTTTATCAATCTCAAGTTTGTGATCTATTGTAAACTCTTTTTTAATAGGATCTAAGTGAGTTATTTTGAATTTTTTACCATTTTCATACATATCAGATGAATGCGCTATAATTTCAAATGAAACAAAATGACCCGCTTTTAATCCCATTAAATTGGAACTTTTAATAACGGTTTGTATAGATGATTCTCCATCGATATTTGTTTCATGTGTATAATCACTAATATAATCACTAATAAAATGAGAAGCAACATAATCTAATTTATAAGATGGTAGTTGAACTTCCTTTCTGAAATAATTCAAAAGGTCAATCTGTAGTCTACCGGGTATATCTAAGTAGGTATCTTCATATTCTCCACTGGCTACTTTTGTAGTTATATGTTTAACCATACAATCTGTTTTTAATTCATATTTATTAGATTGTCTATTAAATTTTTCAATACATTTATTTCTAGACATTTTGATAAAATCATTTTTAATATTAAGTTCATCTGCTCGATCCAACATAAACTTCCAATCAAAACCAAATATATTGTATCCAATAATAATATCTGGATCTTCACGGTTAATAATATTTGTCCAAGCTAATAATACTTCTGCTTCTGTATTATATGTTTCTATTTCTCTATTAGGAACCTCTGGTGTATCATCGCACGAATTTAATACGATCATATGATTCAAATAACTTTCATCTTCATTACATTTTATAAACGTAGTACCTATAAATGTAACTGTGTCACCTTCTAAATAAGGAACAAATCGTTTTTGTTTTAGATTTTTTAATATTTTTTTTTCTCCTTTCCAGTACATATCCATATTAAGAGCGATATCAACAATCGTTTGTTTGTTAACTGGTTCGATGTCTTGAGAAGTAAGAACATCCATTATAGTTTGTTTCTTGTGTTTTCTAAGTAATTTTAATGTTTCAAAGTTTTTTTCATCGTCAAAATTAGATAAATATACTTGTTGTTCAATAGTAAATGTTGATAATTTTTCATATATAAGGTGAATATCGTTTTCTGATGTATGTTGATTAGGCTTTGGATATAATTTACTTATATCATACTTGTGTTTATTTGAATGCGAAAAGGCATCCATCCATGCTTCCAATATAATATCGTCTGTTTGATGTTTGTTCCATAATTCAATCATTTCTCCTAAAAACTTTTTGTATGTCTTTTTAGGAAGTGGAAAATCACCGTGACTAGAAGAGGCTTCAATATCATAAGAAGCAATCTTAATTGGAATTGCGTCTTCCTTATCTGGCTGTGCAATAATATTTTTATAAGACGTCTCGTATTCAAAATCGCATGTTGATAATTTGGAAGCATCTCTACTAAGAGAAGGATTGCGTTTAAATGTAATCCAACCAGAAGGAGATAATTGCTGAATATGGAAGAATCGTAAGAATGGAGGAAGAGCTGATTCATACAATTCCATTTTTACACTGTCTATATTTTGAAGACGTGTTTGTTTCCATGAACTTCTACGTTTTTTTGGATCAAATTCATATGATTTTATATTTGGATTTACTATTAGACCATTTTCTACCTTAGAATAATTGGGTTTAAGGTCTTTTTCCGAAAAATGACCATATTTTCCAACTGTAAATAATTTTTTGTTAGTTTTATCTTCATAATATATTCTTTTTATAGTTCCACTTTGCTTGATTTTACGTATGAAAACATTATCACCAACAGTAGGAGACATCCATAATCTTCGAACCGCATTGTATTCATGCATAGAAGGAAATGTAATTTTAAGGAATATATATTCTTTATTATTATCAAACCCATATAATTTATGTCTCTTAACAAATTCAACATCATAAATATATTCAATATATTTACCATCTTCTACTCTTAAATAGTTAGACATATAGTTAATATATTGTTTTACTTCATTGATGGTTTGTTTTTTATACCTAAGACAACGATTGGGTATTTTAACAAAGAAGAATGGTCTAAAATCATCAATAATAATAGAATACGTTTTTCCTATTTCATTCATACCAAATAATTGCATTCGAAATGCTTTTCCTTCTTCATCATAAACATTATCTAATTTGATATCAATAAGTTTAATAGAAGGGCTGGTAGTTGGTTGATGAATAGATGTTGTTTTTTCCATTTTTTGTTTTAAAGATGTAACCTTTGATTTCTTAATTTTCAATTTTTTCTTAACTGGTGTTGAATGTTGACGTTGACTCATGATTGTTGTATTGTAATATACAAAATAATATTTAATTCAATTTTACAATTGTAAATAAAAATAAAAATATTTTTAAGTTAGCTATGTTTAAGTAAGGTAATTTTTAAGTGAGGTATTTTAAATAATATAAATTTGTTATAGATATATTTATTAATTAGCAAATTTAAATAAGAAGTCTAATGTAAACATAGGTGCTGTTAGGAAAGCTGTAGATAAATTATCTAGTAAAGCAGGTCTATTTCCCTCTATATAATGTCCTATAAATTGTAAGATCCAAGCGGTTGCCATTATTAAATATATAATAGAATCGACTATACATTTTTTATTATAACTGTCTTTGTATTTTTCTAATAAATACTTTTGAAGTTTTGTTTTTAATTGAATAATTGCTTCAAAGTAAAACATCATTGTAAATCCAATTGTATACGACCAACTAAAGTAATAAAAGCAGTAAAATATTTGAACCAATGTTAATAAATTAACAGCGTAATCTATACTAAATATGGGTTTCTTGTTTACTAATTCTTCATCATCATATACAAGATGTATTTTTTGTAACACATGAGCGGTTGTTGTCATTATGATAGGAATAGTTATAAAATGTATAATTTTATTTATGATATTTGTATGATATAAACTATATTCTTGATATTTTGTTAATGGTGGAATACAATAACAGTTGATAGATGATGTATATATTGGTGTATATGTAGGTGTATATGTAGGTGTATATGTAGGTGTATATGTAGGTGTAGACGTAAGTGTAGATGCGTTTGTAAAATAATTAAAAGTTGACATAATATTGTGATTATTAAATGGTTTATTTAAATATTTAATAATCAATTTAATCATATAATATAGATAATAGAATATATAGTATAATATTATTTAATAGAATGTAATAGAATATAATAGAATTTAAATAACATTTAAATATCATCTAAATAATTACCGTCATATACAGTTGAAGCAATTGGAATCGCACTAACTACATCTGGTTGTATTCTACCTCTTCTTCTTCGTCTTGTTCTATTAAACATTCTACTTAATGGTGTTCCTATATATCTAGAAAACATGTTTCTACTTGGAGTTATGGCTACTGGAACTTCAGTTGCTCTTGGTAGTACGGATGTTCTCATAATACGTTCATGTAACTGATGGTCTTCAATGTCTTGTTGTGCTCTGGTATAATCATCTGGATAAATATAAGAGCGCTCTGGAAACAATCGATTAGCATCAGAAATGACTCTTTTTCTTCTTTGCTCTCTTGATTGTTCTCGTAAACGTCTAATTCGTTCAGCTCTCTGCTGTTCTTCTCTTATTCGTTGTTGCCGTTGTCGTTGCATTTCCATTGCTTGTGCTCGTGAAATACTAGAATCATATCCTCCTTTTTTCTTTTTATTTTTATTTTTTATTTTTCCTGTTTTTTTTATAGTTTTAGTTTTAAGATATTTACCACCTCCACTCATCGATTTTGATTCATCTATTATTTTTAATTTTGGTCTAAATCGCTTTGTCTTTCTTTTTTTTTGAGAATAAGATGAACGAATTTTAAATTTTCTAGCCAAAGATTTGTTTTTTTTGTTTTTTTTTATCTTTTTATAATTAGGGTTATAATAAGCCATAACACTCAACATTCCTCCTTTTTGATTTTGTTGTTTGTTGTGTTTTTTTGTTATTTTATTTCTTTTTTGTTTTTTTGCTGTTGTATTTCTTTTTTGTTTTTTTGCTGTTGTATTTCTTTTTTGTTTTTTTGCTGTTGTATTTCTTTTTTGTTTTTTCATTTTCTTTTTTTCTTTTTTGGGAGAGATAACGATACATTGTTTATGAGCATTTTTTAGAAATTCCATTAACCTTTCTTCAGACATTCCTCCTAATGACTCATTCATTACCTTTCTATCTTTTATAAGCCGAATTGTAGGGAACCCTTGAATATCATTAATATCTAATTCCTGAATCGTCGTATCTTGAATAGTTGCTATAATTAATTTCTTTTTCTTTTGATGTTCTGTTAAAGTAGAAATATATTTTTTAGTAGTGGATTCCCAAATTGGTTTAAATTGCTGACATGCTCCACACCAGTCTGCTAATATAGCTGCTACTATTGTATTATTTGGATCATTAAAACATTTTTTCATTTTTATAATAGAGGAAGGTGTTTCCGAACGCACATTTATTTGTTGCATATATATTATTTTAATATAATTAATTATTGAAATAATATCATTTAATTCATGAAAATAAATAAAATATGAATTTTAATAGATATAAATAAATAAAATATTAAAATATTGTATATAGAACAATGAACGTAATTGTAATAATAGTTATTATTATATTTATTTTAGGAGTATTAAATAATGTAATGTATTCTCGTAAGGATGTTATAGAAGGATATAAAGGAGTAAGCACATGCCCTAATTTACTAGTTAAAAAGGAAGGTAAGTATTTATTAATAAATACAAATACAAAACAAATACCAGGTGTTAATCCAATTGAATTTAAAAGTTTAGATGAATATTCTAAATTTATTGGATACCAAAAGGAAAAAGGAATACGATGTCCTATTTTATACTATGAAGAAGCGTATGACGCACAAAGTAATAGAGGATACAGACAATATAGTGACCCATTAGATAAGAAAGGAGGTGTTGCAAGTCATAAAGAAGAAGTAGGATACAGAGAACCAGATGTTATGTTGACGGATGCTAATAGAGATAATCCTCCTTATAATCAAAATAATTATGCTGGATACGATGGTGATGATCAAGAAATTGGGGTAGTGACTCCATTGGATAATGTAAAATCACCATACAATCCTTCTCCGAATCCAATGGCTAAAAATTGGGGAGGGCATGAATATACAGACCAAATGTTGAAAATGGGTGTGTTTAAAGACCGCACTAGACAACAAAAATAATGAAAATATAAAATTTTCATCATTTTTGTTCCATAATATATAAAAATGATGTAAATATAAAATTTCCATCATTTTTATAAAAAGGAAGGAGGAGGTTGTTGTTTTTTTTAAATAAAAATATTGAAAATTTTATATTTTTAATATTTTTATGGTATTTTTGTAATATTTAAGCCTGAGAATCGGTTTGAGCTGGTCGGCGAAACTTAGCAACACATTCATTAATCTTTGCTGCTTCTTCTAGAGTATATACACCTCTTCGTTGTGCCAATTCTAGGAATCCGACCATATAATTAAGGGCATCGTTTTCTGTGTTTACTTTAAGATCGGCAAGTTTTACTTGTTGTTGCTGTTGCTGTTGTTGTGGTTGGACGTCTGTTTGTTGTGCTACCTGTTCGGTGCTGCTACTTTCAGTAGTTTTGGAGACTTCTTCTACATTCATATTCATACTCATTATAATTATATTCTGTGGCTTGTCTTTAAATTCATAAAATTATTATATTTTAAGTTAGTATAATTTATTTATTTTTAGAATTTATGAAATAAAAAATAATATATTTTCATGAAAATATATTATTTTTTTTTATTTTGTTTAAGCAGAACCAGTGTTTTCTAAATTAGATAGTCGAGTTAAGATATCTGCTATTTGTGTTTCTAGAGTAGTTATTTTTGTTGCTTGTTCTTGTATGGTAGTTGCTTGTTCTTGTATGGTAGTTGCTTGTTGTTGGATGGTTGTGTTTACGTTGGAGAGGTCGGTTTGAACGTTATCCATTATTCTGGCCAGTTCCTGCGTGGCGCTAAAGTTCAAGGCGAATAATTTCTGCTTGTCTAAGATATGCGTGTCGTCAACTTCATAGCCAAAACAGAATACGTTGTCCCATTCCTTATCAAACGTAAAACTATTGTCTTCGTTGCGAACAATTATGATATCATGCTCACCGTTATTACTTATGTCACTGCAAATAAATTTATATCTTCCTGCATGTGCAGGTATTTCGTCGCATATAAATCGAAACGTATTTCCGTCAGGTGTGAATGTGAAGTTATTGCAGAGCACGTATACATTTGGTATAATTTGTTCTTTCAAAGATACAGCCATGGGGAATACGTCGCGAACTTGTTGAGCAATAAATCCTATTGTTTTTTCGTCTCCACGACTTAAGTAATCTTTGTATTTGTAATACTTGCATTCTATATCTAGTAATTTACGTAATGCTTCGTCATCGGGGACATCTTCAATTTCTCGTTTGATACGATAGTCTGATAATGCATAAACACTAGTGGAACTATAGATGGCCTTCGTTGCTAATATACTTATATCTGCAGCGTGACCTGACCTTGTTCTTGCCCCACCAGAATAGAGTTCACCGATAGAACCAGTATTGCCTGAGGTGTAATATCCTTGAACGCTAAAGCATTGACCAACTATATCTGCCTGAACGTAGGATGTGGTTATGCTCGTCGTCCCAATTCCTACTTTTCCATCATGTTGTATTACCATACGAGAATCAGAAATACCAACATTTTGATAATCTGTGTGATTTGTTCCTTGAGTGCAAAAATGCAATTTACCACGATCGTAACTGTGTACGCCTTCACACATAATAGCTGTCTTTCTTGCTACAAATTTCCGTCCTTGTGTATTGGAACCAAAATAAATAGCACTAAGCTGATTTTCACCAGCGGCTAATATAGCCATACTGGTTACTTTAGTATTCGTATCAAGTGTACCGCTAGGAAGATATCCTGATTGACCGGAACAATAATTTGTAATAACTAATGCGTCTTGAGGTCTTGATTTCGATGATGATTCTCCTCTTACAATTAAATGATTTGCTTCTATTTTTAAATCAGTTGTTCGTTTATCGCGACAAACCATTACAACAGCTCTTCTAAAGCCGCTGGAGGAGTTGCTATCACCCCAACCCGGATATGGATAATGAAGATTTAAATGTGAATGATTAGTTGTTCCTAAATGTATCCATGCTTTTTCTCCATTTTCATCATAACAAGGAATCCATGTATCTTGAATAGAACTTCTATACTCTAATTCTTTTGAATGAGCTAAACACCACTGAACAGTAGGTAAATCATATTTGCCAAATTCTCCATGATACACGGCTGAATATTTTCTAACATATGACTTAAATTGTATCCATGAATATGTATTAAAGGATGGTGATTCTCTAATAATCCATGCATTCATGTCCTCAGCATTATTTTTCATAACGGTTGAAAAATATGGTGTATATTCATGTATTAGTCCTGATGGTGTAAGGCCATTGATGTCACTATTATACCCCAATACAGTAAAGAATTTTCCTAACTTTTTAGAATAATGTGTGGCATAACAATGAACCATATTATGTGCTACGGTCCTTCTTTCTACAGTGTGATTATCTAGATCAACTATAAACATAAAATTATTATTTTTTTCAGTTGTTCCAGAATATTGATTCTTTGAAACTCCATTAAAAATTAACATATAATTATCGACAAGTGTAGATGTTCCATATCTATGATTCCAATGCGGTATATATCCAGATTGTGATAATTGTATTTTCGTCCATGCGTCATTAGACCTTCTATGTATATTATACATATATAATGATGACGTGCTATCAATATTGGAGCTGCCGTTATACCCACCTTGAATATATATAAAACCGTTATATACTACCATATTATGGTGCGATCTTCTATCTGCTGCGTACGAATAACCATCTGTGCTTAATTCTGACCATGTATTTGTAGCCAAGTCAAACTTCCACAAATCATTATAATAAGTGCTACCGTTTCTACCACCAAACATATATAAACAATTTTTATATAGAACCATTTTTGCTGCGTCTCGTTTAAGGGGATTACCAGATGCTCCGTCTGATGATAATGTATACCCAATATAATTACCATCAGCACCAAACGTATATTTATTTAAACCATTTAAATACCCCCCCGAATAAGATCCTCCAAAAAAATATAATATATCATTCTCGTGGTCATAAACATCGGCGGTATAAATAGCAGAAAAACTGGTATTTCCAAAACTTGTCCATGAACCTCCACTTAAATCATATCTGTATAATCCATATGTATAAGTAGAGGTATATCCGCCTCTAACATAAATATACCTATCATGTGCTAGCCATGTATCGTGTTCATATCTTCCCGATGGAGCAGAACCTGTCGTATCTACCCATTGAGTAACACTAACTTTTGTTAATTCTCTAGTCATTCTAATATTATTTATACCTCTTGATTCGATATACCCATCGTCTTTAATTTTAACAGGATACGTACCTTTAAATTCGGCTATCGTATTATTTGATAAATCATGAAAATATTCTTTTGCTACAGATAATGGAGCAGTTGAAGCTGGGTCATTGATGGAAAAAGAACATTGAGAATCTCCTAATTTTAAACTAACATCATGTTCATCTAACCATTCGATATAATCACTGTCGTTAACATATGTGAACCATTCAGTTATGTTACTACTTATATCATTGCTATGAACACTATTTAGATTATAACCAGCTGTAGGTGATGTAGTTGATGTTAATGTAGATTGTGGAATAGTTTGCCACGCATAAACATAATCAGCTCCATCATAATACGGATATCTATAAAGAACAGTATAAAAATATAATTTATAATATCTACCTGCTTTTAATGATATAGCCGGTGAAAGTCCATTTTGGTAACTGCTCGTATCATCGCTATGTGGAAATAATATAGTGTAATAATCATTATTGTATAAATCATATACCATTGCATATCCATGAAAATTATAAGAATGGTAAGCATATGATTGAGATAATAATAAGAAATCACAGTCTTGTTTGGCTCTAAATGAAACTGTAGCAGCATCAAAAATACTTGGACTGCTCGATGCTCCATTATAATATGGAAACGATGTAAAATACGTATTAAATGATATATCTACATTTATTCCATTTAACCATTCAGTAATATTGTATTTATTTTTATACATTATAGCATATCCATCAGGATCAATATCACCATCTAACCGTTGACTATTTACATGTTTAAAAAAAGAATACCTTAGCCCATAATATACACGATAAAACATTTTTTCTGCTTCCTTACTGTCTGACCAAGTGATACGATGTAATTTCATTTTTGTATCTTCACCTTCGCTTGGATATTTTGATTTTTTTACAATATTTAATATTGATTTTGGAGTAGATGTCCCAATACCTACGTTGCCGTTTATTTCTACCGTTTCAGGAATATTACAGTTTAAGGTAGGTGGATTAAGAACAGCTGGGCCATAAACATAAGCACTACCAGAAGCACTACCGTTATCGTCATCAAATTTTGAACCAACTACAATATAATTACCATCAATAGAAACAGAACCTCCAAAAAGGTCATCGGCAGCATCATCACTAGCAATTATTTTTTTCAGTAGCGAACCTGTTCGAACATCAAAAACATAAGCACTACCAGAAGCATTCCCACCATCATCATCATATTCTGCTCCTACAACGGCATAATTACCTGAAATTGCGACAGAACTTCCAAACCGATCATATGTATTAGGATCATTGGCTGTAAGTTTATGTAATTGTGTTCCTGTAATAACATCAAAAATATACGCACTACCGGAATCAACTGCCACATCATCATTTCCATTTGCTCCTACAATTATATAATTGCCAGACATAGCTACAGAAGATCCAAAATAATCATTTGATGCTGAATCACTTGGAACAAGTGCTTGGACTACTGTTTTTGATTTTATATCAAATACGTAAACAGCCCCGGAATCAGGTCCATTACCATGATGATCATAAACAGCACCAGCAGCAGCATAATCCCCTGCTATAGCAACACTATATCCCAACTGATCATTAGCAGCACGGTCGTCAGGTGGCATAAGAGTGTTCATAATTTGAGTTCCTGTTTCGAGTTCGAAAACATATATCCTACCTACGTCCGCGGAACCAGCATCCATTTTTCTGGCTCCTACAGCAGCATGTTTATTGTCTATAGCAACACTCCATCCAAACTCTGCCCCTCCCTGTAAATCACTACCAGTAAGTTCATAAATTTGTGCACCTGTTCGGATATCAAAAATATAAGCAGCGCCGCTATTGGCACCAGGTGATTGATCAGAATAAGGTGCTCCTACAATAGCATAATTAGCAGAGATTGCAACACTAAAGCCGAAATTATCGTTAACAGCAGCATCCCCTGCATAAAGTTTATGTAATTGTGCTCCTGTCGTAATATCAAAAATATAAGCACTACCAGCACTAGCACCCTTATCAGCATTACCTGTGGCACCTACAATCATTTTATTATTATAAACCGATACACTGTATCCAAAATTATCGCTACCTGCTCCATCACTAGGGGTTATTTTTCTTTCAACTGAAAAAGTATAATCGGTTGGCGTTCCTACACCAAACTCACCGCCAGATTTTCCCGTAATTTTATCATATGAATGTATTTGTCCTTGAACTTGTAACATAGTGCTAGGATTTGTTACTCCAATGCCTATGTTACCAGTGTCGCCCCTTATCCGCATTCTTTCTGTTGTTTGAAATGGAGAACCAGTAAAACTTTGGCCGTTGGGATGTGTATAAAATCTTAAATCAGCACCATAATTTTGACTATGATTATTTGTAGAAGTTATTTTTGCACAATAATTTTCAATATTACCGACATTAGTATCATAAGGACTACCCAATCGTAAAATAGCCGTTCTTTCACCGGTTGTTTGTGTTGCTGAAACAGTTAACCCTTGATCGTGAAATACCTGAAGTCCGGACTTAGGCGTCGTCGTCCCAATTCCTACGTTGCCTTCTATTATAGTATCATATGACGCATTTCCTAGTCGTAAATTACCGAAATCATTACGAATGGTATAGGTGTTTGCTCCGCCATCATCCGTTCTAGTAGAACTATTTAAAAAATGGACTACTCTCTGTGTGCTATCATCTGGACCTTCTGCACGAAGAATAAATTGATATTTACCATTATTTTCTACACCAGCGCCTTTGACATTGATTCCAGTTGTATTTAAATTACAAGAAATATCTAACATAGTAATTGGATTCGTCGTCCCAATTCCTACGTTGCCGCTTCCAAGAATAGTCAATTTACAAGTTGCTGTAACTTCATTATCATTATCATAATTACTATCACTACCGTTGTAATAACTTGTATAAAATCCAAGTCCTCCAGCAGCAAAACCACTATCACTACCATTCTTAGATGGTTCAAATAAAATACCTCCTTTAATATCTCTAAGAAAGGTGCTATGATAATTTCTCCATATCAATCCTGAAGCATAAAGAGCGTTACTATTATTGGCAGGAAAATAAATATTAGGAGCACAAGCACCAGTATTCGGATTTGCTGGATCTTCAGGACTTAATTCAATGCTACCTCTTACATCTAATTTAATAGGTGCTGTAGCACCTGAACCAGGTTTGGATAAATTAGGAAAATTAGTTGAATTTGGTGTAGGCTCATTGTCTCCCAAATAATTAGGATTCATCGTCCCAATTCCTACCCTATTTTCACCACTATAATTTCTTAAAACCAATGCATTGTCAACATCGGCATTTGTACCACCACTATTTTTCCAGTTTAAACCAAATGCTGCTGTTGTACCATTAGTGCTTGTCCCCATGTTTAAATATAATCCATTATTACTATCTCCTATAAATAGGGCTGCGTTACTAGCACTATTGGGAGTTGAAGCTGCCCCTACATTAGAACGAATAGTTAATTGACCTCTTGGTGTAGAGGTAGCATGTCCGATTATTACATTACCACCTTCATAATCAGAACGACAGCACAGAGCACTAAACGTTTTTGTAGTTGAATTAACTATTACCCTTCCTTCTAATTGAAGTGTACCATTATTTAACATACGCCAATCTATATAATCATCTCCTCCGTAGGTACTATTACTATTGGCATTGGCTTTACGAATTAAATGTACACCTGGAGAACTTCCAGCTATACTTGTAACAGCGATGTTCCCATGTGATACGTGTAATGGATACTGAGGATTCGTCGTCCCAATTCCCACATTTCCTTCTACTAACATACCATTCGTAGGGGCAGTAGCACTTTGGTAAGTTGTTCCTCCTACAATTAAATTAGAACCTCCAACTTCCCCTAAAATTTTACCAGTGGAATATATATTGCCCTGAACATGTAAAAGTCCGCCACTGGCATTTGTCGTCCCTATTCCTACATTGCCTCCATAAGGGTTTAAAAAAAGGCTACCTTTATGGTAGCTATCGTCCCTATGTCCAACTTGTATTAGTGCATTTCTATTATTAAAACTTGTATTCACACGAAAAACCATACAATTATTATCACCTGTTATTTTAAGGTGTGATTCATCATTATTAGTCCAAACAGTCGTTGAACCTAAACCGCCTGTGGTTAAACTATCTTTTCTTATTTCCAATAAACATGCTGGACTCGTCGTCCCAATTCCTACATTAACATAACTAGAAGAGGTTGTTTTAAAGGTAATTGCGCTTATTTCCCAGAGGCTTCCTGTATCTTGAAATGCATTTATAGATAATCTAGGGTAAATAGTTGATGTATCAATAGTATCATCCATTACAAATTTAAATCCTCCTTCTTCTTTTATATCATCTGTAAAAGGAGATCTAAAACTTAATATTGTTCCTAAATTATTGTCTGTTGATGAGGTAGGATGGTCAGAAAATATTTGTACACCATTCGAATTAAATTCACTAGTATCGCGGTCAATAGATATTACTTTTAGTCCATTGCCACTATTAGTATGACGAGATATATTAAATGTGTTTGCATCGTAATTTAAAATTGCATTGTCTCCTCCTCCATTATATCCTAATGTAAATCCATAATTTTGGTTTCCATTTATTTCTTCGTTAAAAAATATTCTACCACCAGCATTTGCACCAGAAGCATCAATATAAGGTATTAAATTTATACCATGAGTAGAGTCTGAAGTATAAGAACTATTGGAAGATGGTAGTTGAAATACAGCGTTACCAATGACATGTAATCTTTCATTAGGATTCATCGTCCCAATTCCTACGTTGCCATTACTATTATTAATATTTATTCCGTCAAAACTATTTATTGGTCCTATATGCAATGGATAACTACTAGTTGTATCATCTCTAATTCTTAATTCAAATGTTTTATCCGTAGTATCATAACTTTTAATAAAAATTGCAGCATTATTTAAGTTATTTCCTTTTACTTCCAATTTAGCACCAGGACTCGTTGTGCCAATCCCTACTTTTGCAGTGCTATTTGAACCAGAACCAAATATAGTATTACCTCCATATTTTTGTAATATAATATCTTTATGATTATTATCTACACTTGCATCTATAAAGGTGTTACCATCATTATTAATTCCAACTTGTAGAATACCAGAAACATCAGTAGCTCCAACAACAAAATGAGCTGGATTACTATTATAAGCATTTGTAACATCCGACATTTTTGGACCAGATACTTCTAAAACACCTAAACTAGTTGTTGTTGCTCTTGATATGCCATTAGCGGTTGAAACGGTTAATTTTGAACCTTTCTTAATATTAGACATATTATATATTATAGTGTCTTAATAATTTTTATATTATTATTATCCAATATATAAAATTTAATAGATTTGTAAAAAATCCATTAAATTTTATATGTGACCATTAAATTTATGAATTATCTAATAAAATTTATAGATTTGTATAAATCTATAAATTTTATGAATTATCTAATAAAATTTATAGATTTATAAAAAATCTATAAATTTTATGAATTATAAGCCTAAATGTTGCATGATATATTGAATTTGTTGTTTTAATTCTTGGTTTTCTTGTTTTAATTGATTTATTTGATTATTTGAGTCAATATTAAACAATTTTAAGGTTTGTATTTCTTCCTCGTGTGTTTCAATTATATTTTGTTGATTTTGAATGGTAGATTGATGTTCTTGAACTAGTAAATTAATATTATTTAATTTTTCTTTTTCTTGTTGTTGTATTTTATCTATTTCTTGTGTAGCGCTAAAGTTTACAGTAAATAATTTTTGCTTATCCACTGTATGAAAGTCATTTACTTCTTTCCCATAACAATATACAAAATTCCATGATTGATCAAATAAAAAGGTATTATTAATATTACCAACCTTTTCTTTTATAACCTCATCTCTCCCATCTTCATAATTACTAACATAAAATCTGTATTTTTCATCCTTCACTTCTCCTAAATCGGTATATAAGTAAAATTTATTTAACATTTTTCCATTTTCTTCCAACTGAACCCATGATATATCTGTTAATATTCTCATCTCATTGGGAATAATTTGTTTTTGTATATCAATCGCCATAGGTAAAACCTCTCGAACTTCTTGTGCTATAAATCCTATTGTTTTATCTGTCCCCCTTGATACTTTATCTTTGTATTCGTAATATCTACATGGTATACTTCTTACTATGGAAAGCGCTTGATTATCAGAAACATCAACAATGTTTTCTTTAATACGACGGTCACTACTTGCCATAATATACATCGCACTCCATATGACTTTTTCTACTTTAAGACCAACAGGATCGTTAGTAGCATTACTATTTGTATTTACACCAGTATTATCAATATAACCAACCGCCCCTGGTGAAGCATTAACACTTCCATAAATATGTAAGGGATAACCTGGAGAATTTGTTCCTATACCAACATTTCCACTATTATAATATAAATCTGTGCTATTAAGAACCCATGTTTCTGTTGTTCCTGATGAACCTGAAGATGTTCCTGTAATCGTTAATGTAGTGCAAATAATATCGGATACTTCCAAATCCGTTCCAGTAGTGATAGATGGTTGTTTTCCATCCACCTGTGTTTGTAATGAACCTAATGTTGTAGTAACATTTGTAGCGAAATTTGCCGAATTATCTAAAGCAGCCGCCAATTCGTTTAATGTATCAAGTGTAGCAGGGGCACTATCTATTAAATTGGAGACAGCACTAGTAACGAATGCAGTAGTTGCTATTTGTGTTGTATTTGTTCCACTGCTAGCCGTAGGAGCAAGAGGAGTTCCTGTTAGGGATGGAGAAGCTATAGTAGCATAGATAGTGTTAATATTTGTACCATTTTGTAAGTAATCACCAGTAACATTTAAATTATCATTTATTTTTATTTCATTTGTAGAATCATTGTATATTTCAATATTACCGTTTAATGCTAAATTATCAGTGATTCGAACGATACCAGAACCAGTTGAACCTAGTTCGATATTACCACTACCGGTTGTTGTAATTTGAATACCAGAAGCAGATTCCATTTGAAGAACGCCACTTCCATATGTGTTTACTTTTAAATTTTGATTTTCATCAGCACCGACAATAATCGTATCCGCGTCACTTTCCAATACTTTTTGACCGTCAATATAAAGGGAACCTGGACCTATATAAACATCTTTCCAAACATTAGAAGCGTCTCCTAAACTATAAAGATTATTGGCGGATGGAATAATAGAATTCATGTAGGAAGTACTAGTAGTATTTATAGAAGAAGCATCAATCACATTGAAACTAGCATCATTAGCAGAAAGGTCTCCGTGTATCTTGAGATTATTAAGGGATACATCGGTTGTTTCGTTGATAAGAGGGTGTTTGGAATCTAAAGCTGTCTGTAATCCACTTGTAAAAGCAATAGTGAGATCGTCATTGGTTATTGTATCTTGTTTGGAATTGAGTTGTAAATATAATCCACTAATATCTCCTAAAGAAAGGTCATTGGTAGATATAGAATCTTGTTTAGTAGAAAGTTGGGATTGAATGGAAGATAAAGTAGTAGTGACATTGGTAGCAAAATTAGCAGAATTATCTAGTGCTGCTGCTAATTCATTTAACGTATCCAATGCTTCTGGTGCTCCGCTTATAAGGTCTCTTCCTTCTATAAGAATTGTATTTACATCGATAATGTTGAAACTAGCATCGTTGGCTGAAAGGTCTCCATGAACCTTAAGGTTATTTAAAGATACATCGGTAGTTTCATTAATGGTTTGAGGCACATCTACAAACTCTATAGCAGTTCCACCAGAATTGACTGCTAAAAATTTACTTGCTGTAAAAGAAGAAGGAGTATCGGTAAGACCTAAGAAATTTTCTGAACCGCTACTCCCACCAGAAAATATAGCTCCATTCTGATAAATATTACCATTAAAACTAATATCACCAGCAACTTCTAATGTTTTTGATGCTACATTCGTTCCTATACCAACATTACCTAACTCATTTACCATCATTCGTATAATTTGATTATTGCTAGCATCTAAGCTATAAAAATTTAAATTTTTCATTTGATATATAAATTATTCATATATAAAATGAATGAAAATGGTTAAAAATGAAATCATATAATTAAATGCCTAAATGTTGTTGGATTATTTGTATTTGTTGTGTTAATGTTTGATTTTCTTGTTTTAAATTATTAATTTCTTGTTGTTGAGTTTGAACAAGTTTATATAGTTCATTGGTTGCTGCTATATGGGTACAATGTATACTATTATAGTCTACGCCTAATGGTATGGTTTCATGAACTACAAAGTCTAATTCAGGTATAGTTTGTATTTCTTGTGCTATAATACCAGTTTCTATTGTATAATCTTTGTTTAATATTAAAGATTGATGATTATTATCTAAAGGATTTCCAGATGCATCTAATATAAAATTATGAGAACTATCGTATAATTTATTTTTTGTTTTAAAATAGTGTTTTGGGGTAAGTTTGGATATAGTAGAAAGAGCATTCGTAACTGGTTGTTCATTATGTTTTACACGATCATCACTAGTAAGAAGCGAACCGTTTGATGTAACCGTACCAGAAAATAAACAACTACCATTTACATTTAAAGCATTGAATAGTGAAGTTCCTGTAAATATATAAGCAGTCCCTTCAAGACCATTATTGTTAGGTGATCCCACAATAGCATAATTACCTGAAATTGCTACCGAATATCCAAAATTATCACCACTACCAGCATCACTGGCCGTAAGTTTATTTAGTTGGTTACCACTAAGTATGTTAAATATATAAGCAGAACCACTATTCAACCCAATAT
>Ga0228624_1000067_pt1 | contig 66021 bp, 68 predicted proteins | sample 29DmetaG_FD_182744 | JGI IMG/M metagenome (GOLD analysis project Ga0228624, IMG submission 182744) | Seawater microbial communities from Monterey Bay, California, United States - 29D | ecosystem: Environmental > Aquatic > Marine > Coastal | place: USA: California | collected 2016-10-10 | reverse complement strand
TAGTAGTGGGTAATTTATCAGATGGGTTGAAAATGTATGATTGTGGAACATTAGTACCGGGATTTTGGTAAGGTCTTAATGTACCAATCACATTTTCTTTTCTGGATGGACGTAAAATATCCATAATAGGTGCAACAGCTGCTCCAATACTTCCACTAACCATACCAAAATAACTATCTTGTTTGTTTGCGCTTCTATTATTAGGATAAGCTTGTTTTGATTTGATGCCATAATCGGATTCAGTGGGTAGGTATTTACCTTGTGCGCTTGCAGTACCCATTTGTGGAGCACCTAATTGTTGATTTTTAGACTCCATATATTCACCGGGAACATAAGTTCCATCATTTTGATATCCAGCAGCACCAGTATATGAAACAGCGGTTTCAGGTCTTGATACGTGTTTTGCGACTGGTACTCCACGCATGGTTTGGCCTTTTTCAGCTCCACCAGTTGTAAATAAACGACCAATATCACGTTCACCATTAGAAAACCCTTCTACATTTCTGGTATCTAATTCAAAAGCACGTTCAGGTCGGTGTTTTTCCATAATACCCATTTGTTCCCGAGTGGCAATATTCTTAATATGACTATTAGCTGGACCTTCATATCCATAAACCATATTACCGCCTGCTTTGGGATTATTATCGACACGTAGTTCATCCGCAGTTTTAGGCTTCCATAAATCGCGTTGTTCCATACCAGAATTAAATCCACCAGAACCTTCAGTTGTATAACCTAATCCAAGACCAGGTGCAACTCTTTCTTGTTTAAATGGGCTTTCATTTGCGATTTTCATACTGGGGTTAATTCGTGATTTAATAAAATCGCTTTGATTAGGCATACCATTCGCCCATTGTAAATTCTCACCAGGCGAGAATAATGGTGATTGTTCTTGTTTTTTAATAAATTGAGAACCAGAACCAGTTGCGTTGTCTAAAATACTCTCGTTAGTTTCTTCACGTTCAGGACTGGTCTTCAAATGTCCTCCGAAGAAAGGAACCATATTGTTATGTTGAAAATAATCTCCGGTAACTTTACTACCGTCTAAAGACATATATTCAGTTCCACCCTCAGAGCTGGTTTTTTGCTGATTAAAATATTTATCAGTATATACTCCACCACCATTATCATAACGATTATTCACAGATAAATTTGATGTATTTTCAGTTTCATTTGGGTCTTCGTTTGAATAATTAATATCTGCTACATTGGTATTAGGCAATGCTTGTTGATTTGAGAATTCTTCTGTTTCATCCTTTTTTTTATTTTGGTTATTAATTAAATATAAACTGGATAAGGCAAATAATGGTACGACTACTTCCATCTTATTTTATATTATATAAATATATTACTTTTATACAATATTATTCTTTAGTTTATTTTTTGGTGTTATTCATTTTTCCAGAATAAAGTGTTCCAGGACAACTATCTTCATTGCCAGAAATACATATAGAATTACCAGTTAAGTAAAAATTATTTTGATTTGTACCATTCACAAATGGTATTTTGGTAGTATGATTATCTTTTTCTAAAATACGTGTTTGGACGTTTTCGTGAAAACCTTTTTCTAAACCATTCAATGGGTTTAATAAAGGTTTTTCCCATCGTGTTTGTTCTAAATCTTTATACATCCAAGCGGGATGACTTGCACGACTTTCTTGAATAAAAGGTTGACTTGAATGGTAGTATTTTGGAGCACTATATACAGACTGTTTCTGATAGTTATTTTCATTTGTTAAATCACGATTTAATGGACGGGTTAGTCCACGTAAATCGCTTTCAAGAGCTACGGTATTCTCTTGTAAGTTAGCTCCCCAGTGTTGTAGTCTAACTTGAGCGTCTTCAAAAAAGGGTAGTTCTTCTCCTGGACCAGGTGTATTTAACATATATCTACCAGCAAAGCTACTTTCGTCAATTTGTTTTTTAATTCTGTGTGGGTCATCATGAAATCTCGTAAAGGACATTGTATAATGGTTAGTTATTATATAACTGGAAAAAATACTCAGTTAAAAAATAAATATAAACATTGGTGTATTTATAATATATTACCAAGTTCTCAATCATGCCTAAAATATGTCTAAATATGATTGTAAAAAACGAGAGTAAAATTATCAAACGGTTATTGGAGACAGTATTACCTTTAATTGATACATATTGTATATGTGATACTGGTAGTACCGACAATACGATTGATACAATCCAGACGTTCTTTGATAATGTAAATATGACAGGAAAAATAGTAAAAGAATCCTTCCATAATTTTGAATATAATCGTAATTACGCACTAAAAGAATGTTATGGAATGGAGAATGCTGATTATATATTGTTTTTAGATGCCGATATGACTTTACATATAAATAATAATGACTCCATATATGATTTTAAAAATTCTATGGATAAAGACGCATATTATTTATTACAAGGAAATAGCAAAATTCAATATCAAAATCTTCGTATTATCAAAAATACAGGTAAATTTTCATACTGGGGAGTAACCCATGAGTATATCAAGACACCATATAACACAACTATATATAGAATTCCTAAAAAGTTAATGTTTATTAATGATATTGGGGACGGTGGAGCTAAGGCAGATAAATTTATTAGAGATATAAAGCTTTTGAAAGAAGGATTAGAAAAACATCAAAATAATGACAGATATACATTTTATCTTGCGAATAGCTATAAAGATTCTCATCAATATGAAAACGCTATCAATACATATAAAAAAAGAATAGAACTAAAAGGATGGATACAAGAAGTTTGGTATTCCTATTACTGTATTGGTTTATGCTATAAAGCGATGAATGAAATGGAAAAAGCAATATTCTATTGGCTTGAAGGATATAATCATTTACCAGAACGTATTGAGAACTTATATGAGATTATTCATTATTATAGAAACAATAAAAATTATGTACTGGTTGATGTTTTTTATAACATGGCTATCAAAAGTCGTAATAGCATTAATGAAGAGAACCAGTTGTTTTTTAAAAAGGATATATATGATTATAAAATAGACTACGAGTTCTCAATCACAGGATTTTATAGTAATCAACAAAATATAGATATGATAAAAGTGTTTATGCGAGTTTTAAATTATCCATTAGAGAACAACATACGTAATAATGTTCTCTCTAATTACAAATTTTATGTTAAGTCTCTATCTGATATGAAACAACCCGAAACAGAAAACGTGAAGACGATACTGAATATTTCATGTTTAAAAGAATATCCAAACTTGTTTTGTTCTACGCCTTCTATATGTTATAGTGAGAACAATGACAAAATGTATATAAATACACGGTTCGTTAATTATTTTATAGACAATAATGGGTCGTATTTATACAAAGATAATAGCGGAAATTTGACTAAGAATAATAACATTATAACAAAGAATATAATTAGTGTATTTGATATAACCAATACAGAATGGACCAAAGAAAAGGAATTTGAATTAGAATATAATACCAAGCATGATTGTGTATATGAGGGATTAGAAGATATACGTTTATTATCAAACTCAATGGGTGTATGCTTTAACGCAAATCGAGGAATTTCACATGATAAAATAATGATTGAAACAGGTTCAATTGATATGAATTCTCATAAAGCCACTTCATCGCTTGTTAGTAAAGAAACAGCATATGCTGTAGAAAAGAATTGGGTACTATTTAATACTACATTAGAACGAGTGAAAGTGATATATAAATGGTATCCTTTAACGATTGGTGAATATATTGAGAATGAAGATACCACTACAGATATGACTACCTCCTTTTTTACCACAAATATGATACAAACGCCCAGTATATTTAAACTATTACGTGGTTCAACCAATGGAGTAACGATAAATAATGAAATCTGGTTCATTACACATTTGGTAAGTCACGAACAAAAACGGTATTATTATCATATGTTTGTTGTATTGGATGTAGAAACATTCAACGTTAAACACTATAGTATTCCATTTACATTTGAAAAACAGCATATTGAATATACTTTAGGGTTTGTATTTGATAAAAAAACTGAGAACTTCCTTATTGGATATAGTACCATGGATAGAACGACTAATTATATGGAAATTTCAAAGAAGAATGTTGAGAACATGTTTTTGTAAATATAACAATATAGATAGATATACTTGTATTATTGTAATGTTCGATCACATAAAATTATTAATCAAGGATAAGGGATATGAACCTTCCGTTATCTTAGATATAGGAGCAAATAAAGGAGACTGGACTACATCTATGAAAGAGATTTATCCAGAATCAACATACTATCTATTTGAAGCGAATGATTATATAGAGTTAAATCAATTTAATGATAATAACAACATATATTTGTACACAAATGTACTATTAAGTGATAAGATTGAAGAATTTGACTGGTATAGTATAAAAGGAACGGGCGATTCCATGTATAAAGAGAAAACCGCATATTATACAAATGTAGCCCCTATAAAACGAAAAACCATCACATTGAACACAATTATACAAAACGACCACATTATGACAAATGATAATAATATATTTATCAAAATAGATTGTCAGGGTGCTGAAATACCTATTTTGAAAGGTGCAACAAACATTTTACATAAAACTGATTTTATTTTGTTAGAAATGCCGTTTTTTGGAGAATATAATAAAGGTGTACCCAATTTTTTAGAGCATATAAAATATATGGATTCTATAGGATTTATTCCTTATGATATTGTAGAATCTCATTACATATTTAATTATAATATGCAGGTTGATATAATATTTATAAATAAAAAACATCAGTTTAATGAAGATGTAAAAATCCAGACCGCTCAAGACATGTAAATTATTCAATCACAGTCACTATAGCAGTTTTACAACAGCCAAAACTGCGACGATGCCACTGTGTAATACCATATTCTTGAATCCCTGACATATGAAGCTTAGTTCCATAGCCTACATTTTTATCAAGACCATATTGTTCTGATAAAATTGGATATTTTTCACACATTTCTAATACATAATCATCACGAGCTGTTTTAGCAAGGATACTTGCGGCTGCGATTGCCATGTATTTACCATCACCTTTTTCAACCGTTACATATGGTATTTGTTGATAATCGTTTGTACTCACATCAAAATGGCAATATGGTTTGAAATAATTACCGTCCACAATCGCCATAAATTTTGATGTATTGTGTTGAATACCAGTAACATCATTTACTTTTACAATAGACTCACGAATACAACTATGCATACCATCCATAACACATGCCAAAATATTTTTATTGTCTATTTCACTTGCTTCTGCGTATTCAATATGCCATGCGAGAGCATTTTCTTTAATATATTCAGCAACTTCACGTAATTTTGTTTTTGAACTAAACTTTTTACTGTCTTTTACATCCACCCCAGAAAACAATTCTGGATTTTTAGGAAGAACTACTGAAGCAATGTATACACGTCCAAACATACAGCCTCTACCTGCTTCATCCATTGATATTTCATACAAATCAGCATTATCGCTATAAAACCGTTCTAATAAGGGGGTTTCCTTTTTAACACGTGTCTTTTTAGAAGTTTCCATTTGATATTTGAAATATTACAAAAATAACGTTTCTATTCAATTTTTCGTCACAAAATATTTTTCGTTATATAGTTTATATATAATGAAGAGTTTCAAGTTAACACCCTTAGTCGTATTTTTAATATTATTGATAGTTTTAGCAATATCAATTTACATGAGAAATTCATACTTTGTAGAAGGTGTTGAGAACATGTTTAATGATAAAGGACAGTTTAGTGAATTTATATTACCTGAATATTCACCGACCGCACCTTTAACCCAATTAACCGAAACAATTTTTTATGATAAGAAAAATGGAAATATAATAGAAGCAGTTGTAGAGTGGACATCTACTACTGATGGTACTGCTGGTACTGATGCTACTGCTGGTACTGATGCTACTGCTGGTACTGATGCTACTGCTGGTACTGATGCTACTGCTGGTACTGATGCTACTGATGCTACTGATGCTACTGCTGGTACTGATGCTACTGCTGGTACTGATGCTACTGATGCTATTGATGGTACTGATGCTACTGATGCTACTGCTGGTACTGATGCTACTGCTGGTACTGATGCTACTGATGGTACCGGTTCAGGTGACACTTTTACCAATATTGAAGGACACGAAAATATGGGGTCTCAAACATCTACCCTCAAAAAACTAATTATTACACCACGTGGTGGAGCCGAAAGTTTCATTTATGAGTTTACTCAGACTGTAACCGAACATCGTCCAACCCAAGAAAGCTTAATCGATACTATGGATAACGCATGTGTGACCTGGAGTTATGTTAGTCAAAGTGAATTCGCACCAGAAACAACTGTTTTCTATATTCCTTGGAAAAATGAAACATATATATCTATTTATGAAAAATCGGATGATAATAAGATGACCCAAAGAGGTGTGTTTCATTTTTCTAAAGAAAAGCAGAGTGTTATAAATGTAGAAGCTGTTGAAATTACGAATTCAACAAATACCCAAGATGATAATAATAATAAATATGTCAAAGATGAAAAATACGGAGAACATGATTTATATCAAGTGGATAAATTTGTATTGTATGATATTCCTACATCCAATTTAATAGTTCGTAAGGAAAACAATACCGGAAGCATTACTATCTATAATGGCGAGGGTAAAGAAATAGGTTCAGATGATGTTAAGAAAATGTATGACGATAACAAGACCCATGAAAATCAAGAAAAATATGCCGAATTAAAAGCATGGACTGCTTTAGACGGACAAGGAGAGAACATAATTACATACATCAAAAACGTGGATAAAACTTTGGTATTTATTTGTGGATTTGAATCAAGTACTATGGATTCTTTAGTCTTAAAGAATGTGAGAAGATTCACATTATATGGAATGGATAATTGTGAAAAAGTTGAGAAACCAACAAGTTCAAAAACAAGTTCAGAAACAAGTTCAGAGTGTGATAAGAAAAAAACTGAAAAAGAAGAAACTAAATCTGAAGATTATATTTTAAAAACCCAAATAGTACCTCCTGTATGTCCTACATGTCCTATGTGCCCTAACGATGTTACATGCACGAATTGTGGTGGTAATGGCGGAAGTGGAACAAAGGCAAGTTCTGGTAAATCTATAGTAGGAGGAAATGGAGTTAGTACACCAGAATCATCTACAGGTAAATCAGTAATCGGTGAAACAGTAGGTGAAGTAACTGATTTGGCACGTGATGCAACAAGTGGTGCTGCTGATTTAGGACGCGATGCCGCGAGTGGAGCTGTAGGTTTAGGTCGAGATGCGGTTGGTGGAGTAGTAGACTTAGGTCGTGAAATAGTTGGTGGAGCTACAGGATTAGTTAAAGATGTAACCGGTGGAGCAATTGGATTAGTTCGCGATGCTGGTAGTGGGGTTGCTGGTATATTAACCCCCGAACAACAACGCCAACAGCAACTTGGAAATGGTACTGGACGCATGGCATCTCAACAAACCGGTGGAAACAGAGGACAATATTACGGAACCAACAATAACTACTCGCGATATGGTGCTTTACCCGAGAGACAAAGTAATTTTATTCCAAGAACAGCTGATTTTAGTTCTTTCGCATAAAATTGTAAAATAATATTTTGAAATTATGATAAAATATTATTCGTAGAAAACAAGTTATAAAAGAACGATTATAATATAACAGTTGTGCTTATGGAAAAAATAATTAATAATACAGATTTGATACGTATTTTTGAAAGGCAGATTATTTCTGATAATATAAAATCTATATTAAATGAATTTGATACAAATTATAATAAAGTAACCTACAAAAAAGGTATATACATTTATGGCTCTCCTGGTTCAGGAAAGACCACGTTCATAATGAACCTATTGAAAGAAATGAATTATGATGTAATAAAATATGATGCGGGTGATGTTCGTAATACCGGATTGATTAATACAATAACCAGTAATAACATCTCAAACCGAAACGTACTCGATATGATGACACATAAGGTTAAAAAAAAAGCAATATTGATGGATGAAATAGATGGAATGAATAATGGTGATAAAGGTGGTATTACAGCATTAATAAAACTAATACGTCAAAAGAAAACAAAGAAACAGAAATTAGAAAATTCAACAATGAATCCAATAATATGTATAGGTAACTATTGTATTGATAAAAAAATTCGTGAATTGATGAAGGTATGTAATACATTTGAATTGAAATTACCAACAATGACTCAAATCAACACTATACTAATAACTATGTTTCCTGATTTAAACGTCCCGAATAATATAGAAAAAAAACAAACATTGTTAGAATATATCCAATGCGATGTACGTAAATTGAATTTTGTATATGATATTTATCAAAAGAAACCTTCATTACTTGAGGGAGATGCTTTGTCATTAATATTTCAACAGAAATCAAATAATGAAGATTCAAAGCGAATTACACAGACATTAATTAACAATTATGTACCATTAAATCAACATAATCGTGTAATGAATGAAACCGAACGTACAATAGTGGCATTATTATGGCACGAGAATGTTGTTGACATGATAGAAAAATATGATAGATGTAGATCTATCCCAGTATATCAAAAAATTTTAGACAAAATGTGTTATGCCGATTATATTGATAGAATTACATTTCAAAATCAGATTTGGCAATTTAATGAAATGAGCTCTCTAATGAAAACATTTCACAATAATAAAATTTATCATGATAATTTTCCTGAAAACAAACAAAAATTTGGTAATTCAGAAGTAAGATTTACAAAAGTATTGACAAAATATTCTACCGAATATAACAATATGATGTTTATTTATGGATTATGTCAAGAATTAGATTTGGATAAGTCTGAATTGATTTTTATGTTTCAAGAAATACGATTAATGATGAATAATGATGATACAAATAATATCGAAGAAGTGTTTGAAAATTATAATATCAATAAACTGGATATACAACGTATGTATAGATACATGGATAAGAGTGTAAAAAAGGATACCACCACAATAGATATAGAAGAAACTGAATAATTTGTTGTTGATAAAATTGTATGAATTTTATCAATATGAGTAAGAACTAATCGTCATTCACTATTTGTATGGATATTTCGGGAATAGTTTTATCAATCGCATGGATTGTAATATTCTCATTAACCTTTTTAGAAATACCTTGTAATACAGTAATAGTATCATTTGCTTTTAATAATTGTTCTTCAATCACTTCATTTCTGTTTGTAAGGGCACGTATTTGAATAATAAGTTGTTCCTTTTCTAAGTTTTCATCTTTATTTTTTATATTATTGCTATTTTGTTTTGTTAATTCAATTACTTTTTGCTGTAATAATTGATTAAATCGTGTTGATTGTTCGTTTTTCTGCGAAAGTTCGACTATTTGTGTTTTATGTTGTTCCATAATCTGAACGATCTGTTGGTTAGTTAATTGAATGGGTGGCTGTCCTTCACGAGTAAGCATAATAGGACCATTTTGTTTTTGTGATTCTTCATGGTCTTTAATCATTTGTGCTCGTCTTGCCTCAATCTCTTTAATTTGTTTGAGAACATCGGGTTTCATCTCCGGTTTTCCAGGGTCATATTTATCTAATAGTGCATCAATTTCTTCCATAAAGAATTTTTTAATGTTACTTTCGTGATTATGTTGTATGAATGTATCTACAGTTTTGGAAGATTCTTTAAAATATTGAGGGTCTTGTTTTTGGTCGAACATTTTTCGTTTATCAAATGTGTTATGCTCGTGGGAAAATACAAGGATACTTTTTAATGGGTCAAGTTGTACGAATGGAATGGTATAGTTCTTTAAAAATGCCTTTTCTTCAGCTAATGCGGCATTATCTTCATATTTAGTTTGTTCTAATAATTTGGTTTTAAACGCAAATGTACCTGCTGTTGCGTGGTTAGGACCATAAGGACCGCATTGAATCATTTTATTCATTCCTTTGAAATATACATAAATTTCACTTGAACCAGCACATAATGCTTCTGGATTGGATTGTAGTCGTTCTACCGCGTGTGAAATACGGTTGGGTGGATAATAATCATCATCATCCATATAGACAATAATTGAACCTCGTACATGTTTATGCATGTAATTGCGTTTTTCACCCAGAAACATTTTCTTCTCTATTTCAAAATACCGTATTTGAGGAATATCTGACGATACAATCAAGTCTTTAATTTTATCAGTTCCATCATCTACAATAATCCATTCCAGTCTATCTTTTGGATAATCTTGATTACGAAAACAAGTAAACATGTTCTCAATAAATGGGCGTCGATTGAATGTCGGTGTACATATACTCACGAACGGATATTTATCCAAAGATTGTTGTTTATCATCGTTTCCCATTACTATAATAATTATACTAACGATTAGTATTTATATCTGTAAATACTAATTAATTTAAGTTGTGAAAATCGAATATACTTATTACGTCTTACTATTTTTCAACGAATTTAATGTGGATGCTATATTTCCCATTTGATTCAATCCATCCTGAAGTGTAGCATTATCATTTATATTTAACTTACCAGCAATGTCAGATATAGTTTCTTTTGTAGGTATTTGTAATTTACCTGTTAAGTCAGGTATAGATTCTTCCGTAGGTACTATATTTGGTGTATTAAATGGGTTAAATTTGTCGGTGTCAGGTGTAGGTACATTCGTATACGACGATTCATTATTGCTCGATGATAATACATTAATTAGTATACTATATATAACAGCTCCCACTATACAAGCAAGTGTAATAACCATGATTAATGATTTTAATGCGTTATTTTTTATGTTTATACTTGAATCAATCAACGCATATATCATGACTATTATAATCCCAATTTGAATACAATTATCATATATGTAATTGAATATATAAGTCATATAATTTATGATTTTATCAAAGAAACTAAGAGGACTACATGCTGTATCACTTTTGGGTATAGGTTTATACTGTTTCAAAAAATCATCAAAATCTGTTTTCGTTTTAAATAGGTTTGTTCCATTATAAAACATTCCAAACAAGGAATGAAATAATATATATCCGAATAATATGGCGGTTGATAATGGTGCTCCTATAAAAAATAAGTATATCAACAACATAATCTTTTTAAACCAATATAAAATACTAAACATTTCTGCGAATGTAATCAATGACCCAAGTGGTAATATATCGACAATAGGGTTTGTTTCAATAAACGTCATTAAATATAATATTCCAACAGTGATATATACAACGATAGGCAAAAACCCTGAGAATTCCAACTTGGCAAAATCAACCAATATACTCTTCAAAAATCCTACTGAGCCATGTATCATAAATACGGATAATGTTAATATAAACATAAATAACAATAATATTACTGCTTTTAAATTCTTAGACGAAGAAGGGTTTTCTATTTTTTTGAGAATATAGTCAGGAAAATAATCAGTTATATATCTTTTAAAAATATCCGTAATAAAGAATGGTATATCAGTAAAAAAATTTACAATTTTCATAAAAGGGTTTGATATGGTTGCTTTCTTAATTTCTTCTCGTGGAACATTAAATGCGTTTATAGGATTACCACCTACATCTCTATAAAACATAATAAAACTCCAGTTATATACAACTACAGACGCAATGAATATTGATACTATCCAGTTAAAATACCGTTTTAAATATCCTTTATCATGATTTATATGTTTATTATCACTACTTGCGATTGTTGTATAAAATGTCATACGCTCATCATACCATGTTTCAAGCGAATTAAAAGCATCTTCTACAATTTTTGCGAATGATTGTGATGTGTCAACGACGTCTTCGTTACTTCCTTCAAACACATTATCCTCTCCAGTCCAATCGCATTCATTAAAAGTAAAGCCTTCTTTTACATTTGGATTAGATGAATGATTATTATGTGTTTCATGAATATTAACTAATGGTTCAATATTTTTAATGTTTAATAATTTCTTCCTTTTCTTCACATTCTTTATTTTGTTCTTCATATGTTCGGTTTGAAAGTTAGCAGATTTCATATCTTTATTATCATTACTAAATACTTTATTACTATTCGATACTTCCTTCATTTATATAGTATAGATTTATTTGTTATACTATATAATTGTAATAAAAATGGAATTAACACGCAGTAATACTTATCTTGAATGTAACATACCACATGAACCCCCCATGAATGATAATACATTATATCGTTCTTCGTACAAAGTCATATTATAATTGTAGTCATATAATCTCCAATTTTCTTTACGAAATCCAATTGCGTTTCCCTCTCCATCACAAATAACATCAAATCTGGAATTAATAGGGTCAATTGGAGGAACATAAGTAGTAATATCTAATTCGATATTTTTGAATTTACTTAAATTAATAGCACCTGATGGTTGGTATTCAAATGGGCTTGTATCTAAACAAAAATTATAACAATATATACCTTCCTTAGCGGAACCCTTAGTTCGGGTATATTTTTCAATATAATCATAAATACCACGAGTTAACATATTTTCGCGATAACTACCATCAAGTTGTATACCCATGGTTTCAAGTATTTCTTTTCTATTTTCTACTGCAAAATTACCAGTAGTTAATAGACCAGTGACAAGTAAATCAATTGGGTCTACGTTTGGAAAAGCGCCTTGTGTGTTCGAATTAGTATATGGTACACTACCCACTGGTAATGTCTTATACGGCCAGTTTGTATAGTTATTCCATTCATTGCGTAAATTTACATCATTTCTCTGAAAATTCCACATCCAACTCGCAACCATACCAGGTGGTGATTGTAATTTAACTTTACGGGTTCCAGTTATATTTTCAAAGGTATGGGTGAACACATCTTTAATTAAATATACTTGATCTTTTCGTGCAAACAATTCTGCTTCCTCTTTCGATAAAAAACAATAAGTTGACATTAGATGAATATCAGCATTCCATACCGAAAGTTTATTTTGGTAGTTTTCAGCAGATATTTCTATAGAAGGTGGTGTTTGTAAAAATCGATACATCTGAAATCGCGATTCGCCAAAATTTGGTTTTATATATGGGAAATTATTTCTGGAATCAAACACATCACGTACTTGGAATAAATCTTGAATCGGTCTAAATGTGACATTAATATGAAGCTCTTGATATTGAAGTGCTATTAATGGAAACGCACAAGAACTATTCAATGTAAACCACGTATTAATCGGTATATATATATTTCTCCCACGTATTGAGGGTTCAGCACCTGCGGTATTTGAAGTATGAATAGTTGAAGGATATGAATTAATACGCCCATTACAGTTAGCTGGATCATTTAATTCTGGTACATTTCCAGACATATTATTAAATAATTCTTTCTTTTCATTATTAAAATCACGTTCAACCATCATAGAAAGGTATTCACCAGTATATTTTTGAATAGTCGTTGACCCACTTGTGATTTCGATTTCTTGAATCATAGACGCACCAATATTTTCAATCCACCTAAAATCATAAGGAGCCCATCTACATCCAGTGTCATTTCCATCTACTACCTCTGGTATAGTATTAGGTCCTTCTTGTGAGATGATTGGTTTAGGTAATGGATGATGAATAGGACTCCATATATCTGGTAATGTTACCACAATATATGTATCCATTAATAACTCAGCATGTCTTGGTATTTTAAATTGAAAAGTAGAAGGTTCAGTTAAACGCAAATCTCTTGAACCATTATAGTCTATCCGAAATTTTTGAAGTCCAAAATTACTATATTTACAGTATGTTACTTTAAAGAATGTTTTACTTGGGTTTCCTGTTAAAAATAAATTAGCATTTCCTACGGCAGCAATGTTTAGTAATCCACCAGCCATTATTATAAGTTTATATATAATTACTATTATATTTGTTAGTGATAATATATTAAATCTTCAAATAATATATAACCCATAATAATGAATAAGATTCAAAGTATATTGTTATTATTAATTATTTGTATATTCATATATGTAATATATCGTTTTCTATGGAAGCGTAAAATGATGGCAAGAATTATTAATAAATTACAATGTAAATCACTAAAATGTAGGTCCAGATGTAAAAATAATGAATGTCAATGTAACACAGTCGAAGGCTTCGAGTTGTTTGGAACAGCAGAAGGAGAATACCATAGTTTAATAGAATCTGAAGGAACTGGTATTGTTTCATTACCCAATGATGAATCGTATATTTCAAACGACTCACTTGAGAAACCTACATTAAAAGATTATGTTATAAAGTCATCTTACAATAGTGCTGTAACTGGTAAAAATGTAAATATAGACATGGTTAAATACCTATTAACTCGCGGAGTGAGATTATTAGACTTTGAAGTACTATTAATTGACGATAAACCAATGATTACGTATACAAACGATACTTCATTAGAAACGATTGAAACTGATAATACACTACTACTTGATAATGTATTTAGTATGTTATCTACTTCCGCTTTCGTTCAACCTACACCTAACTTAAATGACCCACTATTTATTCATTTAAGAATCAAATCAAAAGGAGATGATGCGAAATTATATAGATTAATATCAAAATCGATTGATACAACTATTAAGTCCAGATTATACCAAAGTGAAGTTACTAAACAAACCAAATTGGCAGATATACAGGGTAAAATAGTATTAATTATTGATAAAACACTTGACCGTAATTATGAAACTAAATCTACATGTGAGCCCAATGAAAGACAATGTTATAATCTACCCACATTTGTTAATTTAGAAAGTGGGTCAGATGATTTATATCTTCATAGATACACCGAATTGTTAAATCTAAGTTACGACCACATACGAGTAGAAGACAAATGTGGATTATGTACGAGCACACGAAGCATGAGATTGGTTATGCCTGATACTATTAATAATAACGCAAAAAACCCAGAAATAAATAGCTTTATATTGAACTACGGAGCACAATTCGTATTATATAAGTTTTATTCTAAAGACGATGAGTTAGAGCAATACGAACAGATGTTTAATGATAACAAAGGGGGTATACTTCCTTTAGCATATACTATCGATTATTTGAAAAAAAATCAGGTGCAGTAAAAAAAAGTATAATTATTGTATATACAAATGGGTAAATACAATAAAAATAGGTCACAAAAATCAAAGAAAACTTTTTATCCGGACGAATGTAATAATAAAATGACATTTCAAGAGTGCGAAATGGCTGTATTACGAAGTGCTATAAAAGAAAATAAAAAAACATCTGGTAAAAGAATTGTTAGCGACGAAGACGTACAACGAATGATAAAAATAGTAGAAGAGTTTATTATGAAAAAGAAATTAGTATGTTATGGTGGTACTGCTATTAACAATATATTACCAGAAAATGCGCGTTTCTATGACAAAGAAGCCGAAATACCTGATTATGATTTCTTTTCATCAACCGCAATGAACGACGCAAAAGAATTGGCTGATATATATTATAATAATGGATACACCAATGTAGAAGCAAAAGCAGGTGTACATTACGGAACATACAAAGTATTTGTAAATTTCATTCCCATTGCTGACATCACACAATTACCCAAACAATTATTTAATTCAATTAAAAGCGATTCTATCAAAAGATCGGGTATTCATTATACACCTCCAAATTATTTGAGAATGTCTATGTACTTAGAGTTATCAAGGCCTGATGGAGATGTATCCAGATGGGAGAAAGTATTAGAACGATTAAATTTACTAAACAAATATTACCCATTAAAAACTTCCAATTGTACCGAGATAGATTTTCAGAGAAAAATGGAAATAGGTATGTCCGAACAAGAGAAAGTCTATTTCATCACACGAGATACATTAATGGATGAGGGAGTTGTATTTTTCGGTGGATACGCAAGTGGATTGTATTCAAAACAAGTAAATAATGCTGATAAACGTGAATTACAGAAAATACCTGATTTTGATGTACTATCTGAAGACTTAGAAAAAACAGCATTAATATTAAAAGAACAATTACAAGAGAATGGTATCAAAAATATTAAAATTACACGAAATAATGCTATTGGTGAAGTAATACCTGAGAACATAGAAGTATCTGTGGGAAAAGATGACATTGTAGCAGTAATACATAAACCTATCGCTTGTCATAGTTATAATGAAATAAATATGAATGATAGATTAGTAAAAATAGCTACAATTGATACTATTATGAGTTTGTATTTGAGCTTTGTTTATGGTGACAAAAAATTACATGATATCAGATTATTATGTATGGCTGAGTATTTATTCAACATTCAAGAAAAAAATAAACTAAAACAGAAAGGTATTTTAAAGCGTTTTACAAACCAATGTTATGGTAAGCAAACTACTATTGAAGATATCCGGTCTGAAAAAACCCAAAAATTTAAAGAGTTAAAGAATAAACAATCATCTCCCGAATATCAAGAATGGTTTTTAAAATATACCCCTAATGATAAGAAAACGAAACTATCTAATGAAAAGGAACAAATAAAGAAACCTGTAACTAAGACAATCAAAAAGAAAACCAAAACTGGTTCTAAGAATAAATTATTGAAGGTATTGGGATTATAGACTGATTAAGAAATTAGTAAATTTGGTTATGGTGTAATATACACTACCAAAAATCCAACTTTTAAACATTAATCCGTAAAAATTAAAATTACCGTCATCATTATAAATGGATAAGAACGAGAACCGTTTGAATATATATGCATTTATAATGGGAAGTTGAAATAAGAAGAATAAAATACTTACAAAAATAGGTACTTGTAAATCGCTCAAAATATCATCTATTTGTTGATTGCGGTCATTCTCTTTTTCATGTTTCTGAATATTTTTATCTGTAAAATCTTCATATTCTCTAACATAGTCATTCGACACATTTTCTTTTGGTATATAATTTGGTTGGACTCTTTCATCTTGAGCGTATTGAGTGGTATCTTGTTGTATATGGCGTGATGGTAATCGTTGTTGTTGCGAAGGCATTATCATTTGACGCTGTTCCTCTGATAAATATTGCGGAACTTGTTTAGTAGCATTATTATTAACAATCATTTCTTGTTGTGGGCTGATTGGTTGTTCGGGATGTGACATAATAGGGTTCTGGTCTGAAACACCATATGGATTTGGATGGACGTTAATCGGAGTATAATTATTAGGCAATTCAGTTGTTTTTGTAGAGGGTGGTTGATTCATAAATTGTTGTTGTTGTTGTTGCATATGTTGTGAATTCGGGTCTGGTAAATCTGAAATTCGTGTGGTTGTATTCTCCATTACTATACAATATGATATAAGTAAGATTGTATAGTTGTACGAATGATACTAAATAATCTGGATTAATTGATTATTTGTGGTGTATCAGATACATTAATAATACGTTTTGTATTATCACATTTGGATGAAGTTGTAGTATATTTATAGCATTTATTATCATGTTTAAAAATCTTATCTTCGATTTCACTAATAATTGGTCCATTAAATTTTAGACAATTTTTATCCGTACATGCTTTTCTAAATAAAGTTGCGAGTCCTAAACCAAGCAATATGGATATTAATGTTTGTCCGACCTCAGTATGGAGTAAACGCTGTAAATTCATAATATACACTACGGTCATATAAATAATTTTTCAATATCTTATACTCAATTATCTTTTCTGGATAGGTTGTGTATTTTACATACAATACGTCATTATGTAAAATAATTGATTAGCTTTGAACTGGTATCTTAGTTATTTCAGCCTCATTTTTGGGACAAGCGACTTCATTTTGTTTGAATTTGAAGCATGTGTCAGTCTTGTCCTTGTATTGAAGTACGTCTATGTTCTCAGGAGTAGGGTACACATAAATCTTACGTGTATCTGGCATTGTTATGTATACGGCAAATAATCCGAATGCTAAACTAATTATAAAAACGTTTAATTTGATATACTGAAAAAGTCCCATAAATTAAACTATACGCAGATAAAAATATAAACCTAAAATTTATTTCTTTCCCTTCTTCTTCTTCTTTGGTTTACTTGTTTTATTTTGTTTTGCTGTATCTTCTGCTTCAAATTCTTTAAGTAAATCAGGATGAATAAATGATTTTTCTTGTGAAGTTTCACCATCAAACTTGAATACCATATTGTTACCGTCTTTTTGTTCTAAAGAATACTTCGCAATTAATTTGTCTTGTGCATCGATTCGTTGTTGTAACAAAATAGCCTCTTGTTTTGCCTTTTCCAACATGTTTTCTTTCTTAATATCCTGACGTTTTAACATACCTTCCTTTAATTTTGAAGATTTTACCATACGGTCAATCGCATTTGTATCCATTCTCATATTTTTACCCATACCTCCCATGCTTTTTGCCATTTTAGCAAACATCTCTGACATTTCGGCACCCCCAGTGGATTCTTTCATTTTTCCAAGAAGATCTCCGGCTTCTTTCATAATTTCTTCCCGTGAAATTTCACCGCTTTTCATTTTTGCGTCTAATTTGCCAGTTACAGATTTCATTAAACCCATTATTTTGGTAGGATTCTTCATAAGCTTTTTCATAACATCTTGGGGGCTTGCATTCTCCGCATTATCTCCAAGTAAATCAGTAAAATCACCAGAAATTTCTTCTGCCATTTCTTTAGCGAGTGAACCAATCTTACCATTAAATAATGTGTGTAAATGTTCTTGCATATTTTCCATATTAGGCATACCATTCATATTAAATGGCATTGATTGTTCTTGTTCGGATGAACCTTCACTTTCAGAACTTTCATTTTTACCCATGTCTTTGAAAAAATCAGTAAGACCCTCCATAGTCTCGCCTAATTTTTCCTGTAAGTCTTTTTCATCTATCCCCTCAAACATATTCATAGAATCGCCGAATGTACTCTTATCTTTAACACTACCAACTACTGTAAATAAAACCAATTGTAAGTATTTCCAGATTGTCTTACGGATATTTTCAGTTACTCCTTCAGAATTATAAAGGATTTTAAAATCTATGTTAGGTAAGAAATTTACATTTACGTCTTGTTTATCTGAAAAAATGTCAGCATGTTGGTATAGAATATCAAAAAAACGTTCAGGATATACTGACACACAATATTTGTATATTTCATCTCGTGTTGAATCGCTTATTGTACCAGTTAGATGATTCCATTTATCACTGTATTCTGGAAATGTGGTTGTTAAATCATTTGTAAAATCATTAATTACTGTAACAAAATTGGTAGGAACTTCGGTTGAATCCATGCTATATATTTATAATATGACTATAATCTGTTTAACTACTTTTTATGTAAATTACTTATGTTTGGGTGTATCATTTTTCTATTTATTGATGTTTTTTATTATAGTTGTCTATAATATCAATTATTGAATTACTTGTATTTATACAGTCGGGCGAACATTCATCAAATGAAGGACTATGTCTACGAAGTATTGGGCGTGGAATATTATCTAAAATATTATCGGATGTACCAGTTTGTGTATTAGACCATTCTGGTTTGGTTACAGTCCTTTTCATAATCGGTTTTGAAAGTTCAAGCACGTTGTCAGATATAATATTATCGGATATATCAGTTTTGACATTCAACCATTCTGGTTTGAATACAGTCCTTTTCATTACCGGTTTTGAAAGGATAATTGATTCATCATATATAGAATCAATATCGGCATGTGACGGTGTTTCGGTTGATTTATCGGTCATTATTGGAATAGTTATATTAGTTCATATAAAATTGTTTTTAATCAATTTTTAATATATTATTGTAAAATTGAAAAACTAAATGTTATTGTAATTAGTATTAACAACAATGACAACAATGACAACAATTGATATTTATATTCCTCGTATTCTTGGTTCTGTTACAAAACCAGAAATATTATCTGTATTTCAACATATGGATATAGGCGATGTGACTACTATAGACATGAAACATAGAGTGAATGAAAAGAAAAATGAGTATTACTATGCTTTCATTACTATTCAGTTATATTCAACTGATAGAGCTACTAATTTTAAAAAAAACGTTTGTGAATATGGAATGATAAGGTTATTATATGATGAAGAAGCAGCACAATACTGGGAAATTAAACATCATATTGATAGAAATAAACGAACTAACTTACCACTATTAAAAAATGTTCCATTCTTTAGATATAGTACACTTTCAAATACACATAATCAGGAAAATATTTCACAAAAGGAAGAAATTTATAAACCATATAACATGTGGGATACTTCGTTTGATATATTAAGTAAACCTATAGGTGATTGGTTGTGTTAATCTGAGTAGTAGGTATTGTATACATTCGATTGAACTTTTTATGTGACGAAAGTATATAACATGGCAAATAATTTATCTTATAATCTTGAAAAGTTAAAATCTACTTTTCATAATATATTATTATTACGAAATGACGTAACCAAAGTAAAAAAACAAGTAAATGATAAAATAATGGAACTAAAAACAATATATGGTGAGCTTTCCAAGACCACCACAAAAAAGGCTTTACTATTCAGTTTAGACTCTTTTTTTTTTCAATATAAATTGTTTTCAGTTGAGTTAGAAAATATAGATCGTTTTCGCGTTTTATTGAATAATCGTATGTATTGTGATTATTATAAACTATACACACTTATTGTCAATTATATAAAAGAAAATAGTGAAGATTTGAGTGCTGAAAAAATAGATTTTTATACATTCCCACCATATAAAGATTTAGAACCATTCCAAGAGTATAATTTAGATGATATTAAACATATTCATGAAGATATTATGAAGTATATCAACTTCTTATATGAATGTTATGAGATAAACCAATCCAAAATAACTAATTATAATGGTAAAACGCGCATAGGGTTCTCTATTTCTAATTTACTTAATACATTGGAACATGAAAATATAGTATTGAAACAACAGATGTCATTATACATAAATTATTTATCATTTTTTCATATATCTCAAACCAAACATTTGAAAAGTCTATTACAACGTCTTAAAGATTTTGATAATGAGATAGAAGAAAACGTCAATGGAAATCACGCATATTCAGTGGATGATGTTGAAGAAGCAGATATTATTCGAAAGTTTGATTATAATGAATATAACGATGAAAATCCGATTACTATGGAGATAGACACGGTTGATGATATGTCATCGGTATCAGTACATTCTATACCAAATGTTGACGAAAACATTGATAACAAGATAGTCAATATAACATTAATTCCAGATAATACAGAAACTATATCACCTACTCCAGTACATACACCCACCACTGTATCTACAATATCAGATACAGAAAGTACATAATAATTTTTGTAATTACTACAATAAAAATAGAATGTTGTGTAAATATATAGCTTAATTTAGATGGATACAGACGAATCTATAAAACAAGTAATTACTAAAGAATTAGATAGTAATGATGAAAAACAAAGTGTCCGAGGTAGTGGAAACCCATTAGATGATAAAGTAGTATGGTCGCCTGATAATGAAAAAATATTAATTGAATGGTGCGATGTAGCACAATGTTACAAATGGTTAAATTTTAGAAGCCATACTAAACTCGCAACCCAACAAGCATGGTTTACTATACCTGCTATTATTTTATCTACAATTACTGGAACCGCATCTTTCGCACAAGAAACATTTCCACCAAATATTAAACAATATGCACCTGCTATAATAGGTAGTATCAATATTTTAGTTGGGATTTTAACAACAATTCAACAATATTTGAAAGTATCAGAAAAAAACGAAGCTCATCGCGTATCAGCTATTTCTTGGGATAAATTCGCAAGAAATGTACGAATTGAATTAGCAAAAAAACCAGAAGAACGTGACAAGGCAGGTCATTTTATAAAAGCATGTCGTATGGAATTTGATAGATTGATGGAAACCAGTCCATCAATTGAAAATAGTACAGTCAAAGAATTTAAACATAAATTCAAAAATAAACCAGGATTTGATAAAGTAAAGAAACCCGATATATGCGATACCATTACAAGTGCCGAAGAAACCAGAAATCAGTGGTATAAACAAATAGGAAATGAACCAATTATAGATAGTGCTGCGGAAGAAGCAGTCAAAGAACGAGACAACTTTATATTAGAACAACAACGCATATTAGCGGAACGTAACGACGAACTAATACGCCATGACGACATAAAAAGAGAACAAGAAAACCTTAAATTACAGGAAATTCAAGACACCGCAAGAAAACTACGCGAAGAGGAAGACGAATATAACCTTCACGTTGAAAAAATCATCCAATATATAAATGGATATGAAGAAGTGTACGCACGAAAACCATTAAAAGAAGATATTATAAATAATTTTGAGACTACAATTGATGTTATTGTTCTTGATAAATTTTTATCTGGGTATATGAAATAATATCTAATATATTTTTGTTAGTTATATTAGATATAGGAGAACATGCTGGAATCTTTTACAGCCCAACATTCCACATTATTGTAAGCGAATCGGATACAAGATTTATCTTTTATATATTCTACTTCAGACCTTGTAAAATTCGTATGTAATATATAATTCGCATTACTTGTAAATAAACCGTATCTTTTATAATTATCACCATTTAAAATAGGAATTGTAGAGAACATTGTAATATTACCAAATACATCATGAGATACCTTATTAGATACTAACGAATTACTCAGTCTTTCGATTGTTTCAATATTCGTATACTTTTCATCTTCATATTGGCATATATATACACATATTGGTGATTCTATTATGTCATTGTTCTCATCATATATTTTTTGTATGTCTGAATTATTAGTAAACATCTGAGTAATAATCTTACATATTGGTGTGTTATTTGATGATTTTTTATGTAGTATTTCATCTATGATTACCCACGAATATTGGTTCTCATCCGGGAAATCCATGTGAATTATGGAAGTGTCTATAAATATGTATATTTTATCCTCCACATTGATGTGTCCTTTATATAAATCTTCTGAACTTTCATAGGTAATACCGAAATTATTTTTTAAATATTGAGAACATTGTTCTGGAATAGAAGTTTCGTCGTAGTATTCATCCTCATTTGACGACATATCAAACAACTCATCTTCATCTTCTTCTTCATCTTCATCAATAAAAGGCGTTATGTCATCCGTATCACTGTCCGAACTGCTATCATTGTCAATGTTCTCTACGTTTCCTTTTTCATTTGGAAATTTCATTATGTTATTATCATTATTCATTAAAAATTTTACGTATGGTTTATCACTATCATCTACTATATTATATAAAATGTAATTGAATTCGGTATCATCGTTTATATTTATTACTTTGTTTAATGTGTCATTACTCAAATATTTATAAATGATATTATCGTTACCCGTTTCAACTACTTTCTTTTCAGGTTCATTTATAGTACCGTACATGGATGGTGGATTTACATCATATATAGCCGTTCCTGGTTGTATCTTTCTCATGAATTTGTCATTTATTATGTCTTCTATTTCTGGTTTTATTGATATCATCGTATACAATATAATTTGATATTATCTTGCAAAAATAAACTTGTAAAACTACATAAAGATATTATACGTTTATTCATTATAACACACGTTACTATAGATACTACTATTTTCTAAATGTCCGATTATGACAATAACTCAGTTCGCTCACTCAATGACAATGACCGTGGATACATGGCACAACTCGACGACGATAACTTCTCGGTAGTTACCGACGATCTTTCAAACAAATCCGTCGAAAAAAAGGTATTTAAGATGGGACGCAATGGATGGAAGTATGATGACATTAAGATGCTCGATTCAGGATATCATCGTATTGTAAGGTCCCATGACGGGATTAAAACTAAAACCGAAGTATATTCTACATCATTTATTCCCGGAACGTGGATCCGTGATGCTATTACCGGACATAAACATCAGAATTTTCGCGTGGGGTCTTGGCATGAAGACCTTTTTTTTAAGGTTAAAGATACAAGTGGTTATGTAGGTAATGGAACATATCATTTATATTATGACAGTCCAGAACAATATGAAAGACATTTGAAGACGAATATTTCGGTAGATGTGAAAAAGAAATGGACTGATAAATTTGTACTGGCACAATCGAGATTAGATTCAGAACAATAATTTAGGAAGAGTTATAATAAAAATATAGCAAGTATATAACTAACTACTAAAAATGAATAAAAATATAATATCTTGGACTCATTACATATATGCTACAATTACCGCATCTGTATTAGCATATGTAACCGTAATGGATTCATCTAAAGAATCAGATGATTCAGCTACAAGTATGCTTCCGAATATAGATAATTATACAGAAGAAGAATCACTCCCACAACAAGAAGAAGAGGAGGGAGAGGGAGAGGGAGAGGGAGAAGAATCACTCCCACAAGAAGAAGAGGAGGGAGAGGGAGAAGAATCAATCCCAGCAGAGGAAGAATCATTACCAATAGCAGAACCTGTAGAACCCGAACAGAAACCTTTATTTGGTTCTTCAAGAAGAAAATTGAAGAAGAACAAAACAAAAACAAGTAAGAAAATTAGCAAAAATACGAAGACTCATCGTCGCCATTAAAAATATAGTCATTTGAAAAATGCCTATATTTAAAGATATATATTTATCAGAACCTCAAGAATGCAGGAAAATAATGAATAATATAATTAGTACGTGTGATATACATGACATATACGTATCAATTGGTGGTAAAATCAACAATAACGATTGTTTTATGAACCATAACAATAATGGGGTTTTTCAAATGATACCATCCTATTTGAGTTTGAATAGTACATCACAACTAATCATAGTATTTGATACATTTACTCAGCCTGATTACGAATTGTGCTACGAACATATGACTCCATATATTACGCCAAATACCCATATAATTTTATGCAATCAACTATGTGATTGTGGATTTATTCGTAAGTTTATTCCATATATCATAGACATAGCAAAAACAATTGGATGTGTTCCATCAAATATGATAATATGTAATTATGTCAAATTCAAATACCAAGTAAATCCATCCGAACAAAGATATTTAAATGAAATACCTAATAACATATACGCAATACTGATAAAACCTGAATATAAAGACTACATTGAAAGTTTTTACGAATGGTTCGGATACAACCGATATTTATACAATTTTATATACAAATACAAGTATTATCAATTATATCGTGGAGCATACAGCTCACTTAACCTTCTCTATGATACAATAAAAACAATAGAATATGATGATAACTACCAATTATGTATTTCAAACCCACAAACTATACACTTTTGGAATTATGTATATACTATTACAACTCCTAACACTAAATTAACATCTATATATGAAGACTTCGTGAACGCTAATAAAATTAAAGTAACTCCTCACAACGTGTAAAAAACTCTTGTAGTTCCTCTTTATTAGAATTATTGTGAATTTCATCGGGAATATAACTATCATTTTCTTTTTGATAACATAAAATAGCGGGAATTCCTGCGAACATTTTTTTTGTTTTCAAGAAAGCAAACACATCAAAATTAACATCAATATCAATAACGGCACATTGGACGTTATCCGGCATTGTATTGAATTTTTCTAATACTTCTTTTTCTATTTTTTTACAAGGGGCACACCATTCAGCACCAAATTTAACAATAAATAATCCAGGGTTTGATTTAATGAGGTCCATATAATCATTTCGAGATTTGATTTCAGTAATAAGTGGGAGTGTCATAGTTACTATATGAATATTACAGACATTATTTCTATATATTTTTCGTAAAAATCATTGAAAGAATATTATTAGATATAGTATAGTAATTCAATGTCAATAAACGAACATAATCTAAATATTCACATGTATTCTCTTGAAGATTTACTTGGATTGTTTGATTTAACATATAATATTTCACAAGCCGACCTTAAACGGGCTAAGAAAGTAGTATTAATGACGCATCCAGACAAATCCAAATTGGATTCTAAATATTTTCTATTTTATAAAAAAGCGTTTGACGTTGTAGTTCGTTTTTACGATAACCAAAATAAACAAAATCAGAAAATCACTCCAAATAATACCGCATATACACCACACACAAATAACGAAGATGATGATAGAACTGTTAAAAAAGTTTCATCGGTTATTAATGAAATGTCAAAAAGAGAATTTCAAGACAAATTCAATGACCTGTTTGAAAAGAACATGTCCACCAAGGTTGATGAAAGCAAGAATGAGTGGTTTAAAAATAACGACCCCTCATATACAACGAACGAAACTGTAAATTCAAGTAATATGGGAAAAATATTCAATTCTATTAAAGACCAACAAACCGGTTTAGTAAAATATCGTGGGGTTGAGAACATTATATCGAACCAATCATCTACTTCGAATTTCTATGAAGACGATGATGATGGAGTTTATGTTACAAGTGACCCTTTTAGTAAATTAAAATTTGATGATTTACGAAAAGTTCATAAAGACGAAACTGTGTTTTCAGTAAGTGAACGTGATTATCAAAATGTCAAGAAATATTCATCAGTAGACCATTTTATGCGAGAACGAGGACAACAATCTACATCACCTCTATCTAAACCCGAAGCGGAACGCATGTTAGCACAAACCGACCAATTGTACCGTGAAAAAATGATGAAAAAAGAATATTCTTCTAATTTAAAAAATATGGAATATGAAGAAAAAAACAAATCCGTATTATCCAATTTTTTAAGAATCAAATATTAAGGATTAGACGGAATCAGATGTTGTGGCATACACCATTCTTTTTTCATATCTAATAATAAGTTCTCGGTATTACGGGTGGTATTCTCAATATCACTATAACTGGTATATTGTGTTACTGTTGGTGGAGTAATCATATACCAAAAATATTGATACTGTAGTCTTTGCCAATACATGTCTACCGCGTTTTTCTGAATCGATTCTTTTGATGAATCCTTGGTTAGTTTATCTACACTTTCCTTGAAATTCTCAAGTAATATGTCATACATGTGCTTCTTTACTATGTAACCAGTTGTTGTACGACAATAAAATACACGAGAACAATATTCCTCTACTATTTGATATGGACGTGCGTTATTTCCTCCGATGATTAACACATCCCAATTTATTTTTGTGTTTGTATAGAATTTTTCAAGGTTCTGTTTTAATAAATCAGGGTTTTTGAAATGAATATCATCTTCACAAATAAACACATAATCATAGTCTCTTTTTTTTGCTATTTCTAAACATTTTATATGACTCATAGTGCAACCAATCGCACCTACATCTTTTTTTATTGCGTCTACACGTTCAGCATTTATATTCATTTTTTTAAATTCTTCGGTCGCATGTTCTAATCGGTCTTGACGATGGTCTAAATTAATAAAAAGAGTATTTTCAAATAAATTCATCTATTTTTATTACTATCATTTTCACTCTATATTATTTATGTTTCATATGATATCTGAATATCATATGTCAATAATTCATTTATTTCTTGTTCTTGCGAGACTTGTTCTTGCGAGTCTTATTCTTGCTTTCTTCCTTCTTGAATGAACCAAATTCACCCTTCTTGGTGAAGTAACCTGCCTTCTTAAGACGGTTATTCTTCTTGGCAGTCTTGTGCTTTTTGACAGACACAATACGCCCGTGCTTATTCTTCATTAAATCCTTCTTTTCTAAACCACCGGTTGTCTTATCGACAGTTCCGTGAAATACTTGAGCTCTTGAACCAACAGTCATTCTATATTCAATACATAGATTTTATTTACGAGTCACTGTCAGTATTTACATCTTCTACTAAAACTGTTTCCTCGTTCTTAATTTCTTCTAAATTCGCATATTTAGATATGTGATGTTGTGGCTTATCTTCTTCTTTTTCAAGATTCTTATTCGGGGTTGTTTCTTGTAAATGTTTTTCTACTTCTACTAAACGCGCATTTGTTTTATCTAATTGATTGGTTAGTTCTATTATATGTAAACGCATTGAATACATTTCTGACTTTTGAACTTCAAATAATTCAACCCAATTTTCGTTTGATGTTTCTGTGTTCCATGACACAGATTTCTTTTCTTTGGATTCTTGTAACTCTATTGCGTCTAAAGTTATATTATTGTTATTAGTAGAATCTATACTTAACTTATTTGTTTGTTGGACCGGTTTCATCAATTCTTCTCTTTCTCTTCTTTCGCGTTCTAATAATTCGTTAATATCTTTATTTTCGTCCTTGGATGTTTCACGAAAATCTATTTCTTGAGGGGTTTTGCGTTGTAACATAGTATCATATTCCTGTTGACGCATATTAAACTGTTTATTAAATATATCTTCTTTACTTTCATTTACTATCTCAGGCGTATTAATCGTATTCGAATAAGACATTGTATTCATTGTTCCTTGTGTAGGTGGGTATTGTGGGGTGTTTGGTTGGTTTTCTTGAGGAGCTTGAGATGTATATTGACTTGAATTATGCGCTGTATATTGAGGATTTTGTATATGTACGCTTTGTATCATACTGGTTAAAGCTTCTTTATTCAAATTATTCAAATCATTTGGGTCTATGTTCTTCCCTTGTAGTCGTGTATAAAAATCTTCAATTGATTGTTTAAACCAATTCTCCTTTGATTGATGTGGTTTCGCTTCAAAATAACGAATAATAAATGGGTTTCCATTGATAATGTTCCATAGAATTTTTTGATTTTCGGGATGAACGAACAATGACATTCAATAATATTCTGATAATATTATTCAAGTAGTTATCTTTATTCTTATTTTTGGTTATAATATTTATCTAATTTACCTTTTCTTTACGTGTCTTATTATTATAGTTAGTCATTTTACCTTTTCTATATTTCCTCTTCTTGGTTTGTTTTTTACCTTTTCCAACTATTACTTTGGGAGAAAATACATGTTCTATTTTTTTTGCTTTTAAAAAATCATGAATATTTCTTTTCATGTCTGCTACGGTTTCATCCTTAGGGTCTTTTTTAGTACTGGCCCATTTAATATACGAGAACAATTCGTTTAAATAATGGTCTACTTGGTCGCTACTTGTAAATGGAGCATTTTTTGTATCAAATTTTATTTTCATATTTCCTACCTGAAACCCTTTACGGTTTTTATATGATGTTGGATATATTTTTGTTGTGATTTCTACATCATTTTCATTTTTTACAGGGTTATTGATTGTGGTAGTAGTCAAAGGTTGAACTGGTGGAAATGTAAATACTGAAGAAGGTAAATTCGGTGGAGGTCTCCTTCTTTTTGGAGGCATTTCTAATTTATATTATGCATATATTTTGTTATACTTTGAAATATATTTTACGAAAATTACTCACATAACTATCAGGTATTCTTGGTTTTCTAAATAAGTCTATTTTTTCTTCAGACGACTCAATCGGAACATTGTTTATTTTACCTGTTAATAAGGTGACTATGAAAAATAACGAATACATGCCACATTCAGAATTCTCTTTTTGATGCTCTACTTTGTAATTGTTATATTCCGTTAATTCTATAGGAGTTTCAAGTTCCATACAATGTTGTTTTAAACGGTCTACTAATTTCTTTATTTCTTTTGGTATCTTATCACCCAAACTATCAAAGAAAAATACGAATCCTTCCTGTAAATCAATAAACAATGATACCCAATGAGAACCATCGTCACGAAACTTGTCTAAATTAAATACCACGCCGATTTTGGTTTTTCCTAAGTTTAAATATTCTTGCACTTGTTCTTTATTTTTTAACTTACATAAATCTTCTATATAGCATAAATCGTCAAAATCGATACTCGCAGTTCGAATTGCTCGGAACATAGAATACGATTTTTCATATTCAGTAAGCACATTATCTATATCATGATTACTTAACCAGTAGTTTTTCTCTTCTTTCCATTTATGTGGTTGTAATGGACGAGGAACATATAAATATTGATTTAGTTTTTCACCATAATTTTGGTCTTTTATGAGGTTTAACCAACAATCTTCGGTCGTACATGTTCTTAATCTTCTTTTTAACTCCTTCCATATTGTTCTCGGTTTTTCAGATGTTATTTGGTTGTATGGATTGTTTTCGTTATAATTTACCTTGAGTATATGTAATACGTCTTCGGGTAAACAACTACCACGAACTACTTTATTACTATGATTATTTGGATTACAATTTATATATTTTGGCCTTGTTAATAGCTTTTTCAAAGTTTGATTCTTTTTACTTTTTTCCTTATATTTCTTTGACATGTTGATTGATATACACTCTAATTAGATTTTTACATCTTTGAATATTTAGACAATTACGTTACTTTTTTATCAGTTTTGTACCCCAAAAGGAAGTTATATCATTTTGGGAGTCACGTTTATAATCGGTATCTTCTTCGTCAGATTCATCTATATTACCAAATAATGTTTCATCGTCTGAATCATTATCATACCCTTTTTTCTCTATATCTTTCATTTTTAAATAACGAAGTAATGTTCTCGTATAATCGTTAAATGATTCATTCACGTCAGTTGTTATTTGTGTATCCGGTTCGCATATTAATCTTCTGGTTAATTCGATAATTTCATTTTTATGTTTCTTTAATGTACGTATATGTTTCTGTTCTCGTTCATATCTCGCAGGGTCTTCCTCCGAAATGTATTTCTTATGTTGACTTTTATTCATTAAAAAGTTCATGGTAATATTATTTATATAATCATTGTCTGTGACAGAATCGTCATCATAGTCACTTTTGGTTTCACTCATTACTATATTCATAGATTTTACTAAAACAACAATATCAGTTTAGGCAATATTTACAGGATTCAACGAGAACAAAATATTTGACTATATTATAATAATAATAATATGAGCGGCTCATCAGTATTAGGAGGTCCTTATAACGGACATTCATCAAAACAAACAGTGAGTTCTAAAAGAGATAGCGAAAGTGCCATTGCCAGAAAAATATTACGTAGTTCTTGGAACACCCCATATGCTACTGGTACATATGAGGGAGAGAAGAGAGTTATTACCCCATTCAGAGCAGTCAACAATTTAGGTGATTTCTTAGGTAGAAAGAACTATTCATGCGGAGGACCCAAACAGATGACATTTACATGTGACAATAGTAATGTTCCCGCATCATCCACAAACGTTAAGTTCGTACCTGATTCTTCTGACTATATTCGTTTTAGAAAACAACAAGCCATGAATCGTAATTACAACGATTCAGCACATTAATTTTCGATTACAATAAATTCTATAATAAATGTATAGAATTTATAAAAATGTATAAAATGAAATGGACTATTCAAAATAATAATAATGCGGTTCTTACCGCAGATAAAGCAATGCCATTAAAAGACTCTACAAGTAACAATGAAGGACGATTTCAAATGGACCGTCAAACATTCATTGAAACAATACCCAGTGTTATACCTACTGAAAACAAATGGATGGGGGAATCCAGAGATGCTTCTGATGTTATGCGTAGACGTCGTGCCGGAGCAGTTGGAAAAGGGACATTTAACGCAAATAACAACCAATTTTCTTTCACCAATCCTGATGACAAAAATTCCCGTAATAGTGCTCTACGTAGAGTTCGTGCTGGTGGGTCGGTCGCACCTGTAAAAAAAGGGGCTCGTAAGTAACTTTTTTTCACTTGATAAACTATAAGACACGAAAATGTATAATTATTTAGCTGAATTCTTAGGAACTACCTTTTTTGTATATGTTATTTTAGCAACCGGAAATCCTATTGCTATTGGTGCTGCGTTAGCTCTGGTTATTGTTTTGATTGGCCCTATTTCAGGAGGACATGTTAATCCGGCTGTCACAATTGTTATGTCCGCAGCAGACAAATTTCCTACAAATGAAATTGTATCATACTGTCTCGCCCAAATATTTGGTGGGTTAGTCGCATTAGAAATATACAAACGCTACAAACTATAATTCAATAGTGGTATTACTACGAATAATACCACTATCTTCATTTGATGAGGGTCTATGTAACGCACTTAGAAATTCATCGATACTATTGAAGTTTAACGTATCCCTATCTGTTGATTCAGAATTCATACACATTGTAATGCGTATACATATGTATGAAACGATTACTAACATCAAGGTTAGTATAAACACGATTACGATTAATAATATATGGTCTGACATTTTATTTGTCAATCGTCCCTACGACTATTTTCAATTTTCAAATTGGAAACCCAAAAAATTGAAAACTTATTTCACATATATTTGGAAGCATCACAATATAACGAACAATTGTTCCGTATAATAATTCAATATGACCGCAAATCTGGTATATGCTTCCGGTTCACAGAGAACTTTACCACATGACCTCCAACGTCACATCACAACTAAGTATCTGAATAAGGAAGAGAGAATACAAGATGCTATTGCTAAATTTAATTCTACGAGTGGAAGAGAGAAATTTAAAAAGAATCTATCATTGTTGCCACCAGATACTCGTGTAAACCTCTTTGTAAATGGGATTTATAATAAATTTAATAAATTAGTTGAAAATACTTATGTTATTGTGCATGGTGGTATTACTATGCCTCGTTATATCCATCAAATTGTTCGTGTATCACTTGATACTATTTATTACGGATTTCGCCTGGGTTGTAGTGGCAATCCAAATCTTAGACGCACGCAAAAAACTCCATCGTTTACAATGTGTTTGAGTAATACATCTGATATGGGTATGAAATATTGTCCGATAGAAGGTCATTCTGAGTTGACTGATAACATTCATGTAACAGATTTTGCAAAGTTAATTCGTATATTATTTAAAGTACTAAAGTCACCGAAATTTACCGAAGAGCGTAATAAAATTCTATATGATTTTGCGTTAATAGTACAGATATTAGCTACAAAATACACCAAATTAAAAGAGCAAAAACAGAAGGACCAGTTGGCGGCAAAGGAAAAAGCACAGAAGGACAAGTTGGCTGCCAAGGAAAAAGCACAGAAGGACAAGTTGGCGGCAAAGGAAAAAGCACAGAAGGACAAGTTGGCTGCCAAGGAAAAAGCACAAACGGACAAGTTGGCTGCCAAGGAAAAGGCACATAAGGACAAGTTGGTTGCCAAGGAAAAAGCACAGAAGGACAAGTTGGCTGCCAAGGAAAAAGCACAAACGGACAAGTTGGCTGCCAAGGAAAAGGCTAAACAAGAGAAAATAAATCAAAAGAGAGAGCTACTTGAAATGCGTATGCAAGAGAAAAAAGTAAAAAAAACAAAACCAATTATTATGTAAATTATCTAACTACAACTGAGAGTTCAAAATGTCAAATTACAAATTTGACATTTTTTTATCGTGATTTTTGAATCATTCTAAATAAAATAAATAAACCGACTATTGATAACGTACTGACAAACGCAATATTAATATGATCTTTAAATATGTCATCTATATCAATACTCTCATCGTCACTATCGTCCGATCCCTTCTTCTCTTCTGCTTCTGTTGAGACTACCTCCGGACTTGCCTCTTCTTTCGTATCGGATAACACATCATATGTATTTGTATCACCATTTGTAGTTATTGATGTAGGGAAACCTACCTCCACAAAATTTACAGATTTAAATATACGATTACTATCTACTGGTTTTATCGCGTTCATTTTTACTTCAGTTTCTCCTAAATTGGTATTCTTACTTTCCTTCTTGTTCTCCTTTTTGGGTGTATTATCAATGTATTTGCTCATCTATATATTATGTTCTCAAATAATATCAACAATATAAAGATAATTTGTTGTTATTGTTATACTACTTCAAATGTGCGGAATTTTTACATTATTAAACAACAATAATCATATACCACAATCCATTATTCAATCTTGTTTTGAAAATGGTAAAGGACGGGGTCCAGAATTTTCATCTTTATCACATTGTGCGGTAAACGCACAGTTAGGATTTCATAGATTGGCGATTAATGGATTAAATGACGAAGCAAATCAACCGATCCGTATTAAAAATATTTCGCTCATATGTAATGGGGAAATTTACAACTATATTGAATTATATGAAACATTAAACGTTTCACCTACAACAGATTCGGATTGTGAAGTCATTATTCATATGTATTTGAAATATGGCATGGAACATACTTTGCGTATGTTAGATGGGGTGTTCTCATTTGTCTTAATTGATACCAGATTCAATATGCCATCCAAACTATATGTCGCAAGAGACCCATATGGAGTTAGACCTTTATATCAAATGAAACCGATATCACGTTTAAAATCATCTAAGAATCACTTATATGGATTCGCAAGTGAAATTAAAGGTTTATATGATATTTATGACGACATTAAAGGAACTAACTACAATAAACGGACACTTGACCCAGAACACGCCTCTAAATATCCAGATTATACTATAGAACAATTCCAACCAGGAACATTCTCTTATTATGAATTGCCATACGAAATTCAAAAACCATGGAAATTTATATCATCACAACAATATCATTCACATGGCTTCCATAGTAACATGTATACTAATTATGTGAATACTAACACTATTTTCAGCAATATTCGTAAACATCTTACTAACGCAGTCCATAAACGATGTTCGGCTACAGATAGACCGATCGCATGTTTACTTTCGGGTGGTCTTGATAGTAGTTTAATTACCGCCATTGTAAACGATTACCATATACAAAATGGTCTACCTACACTTGAAACATACAGTATTGGAATTGAAGGTTCTGACGATTTAAAACATGCGAAAATTGTTGCTGATTATCTGGGAACAAAACATACCGAAGTTGTATTGAGTGAATTTGAGTTTATTAATGCTATACCTGAAGTCATTAAAGGGATTGAAAGTTATGATACTACCACTGTACGAGCAAGTATCGGGAATTGGTTACTTGGAAAATATATATCCAAACATAGCGAAGCTAAAGTCATTTTTAATGGAGATGGCTCAGATGAACTGTCCGGGGGGTATTTATATATGGGAAGTGCACCTGATGAATTTGAATTTGACAAGGAATGTCGGCGATTATTAAAAGACATACATACATTTGATGTTCTACGCTCTGATAAATCCATTTCATCACATGGGTTAGAACCAAGAACACCTTTCTTAGACAGAGAATGGACGGAATACTATTTATCCATACCCACATATGTCCGATTTCATACCAACGAGAAACTTCCTGAAAAATATCTTATACGAAAAGCGTTTTCTAAAGAAGAATATGCTAAGTATGATGATAAACCATTGTTACCGGACAGTGTAATCTGGAGACGTAAAGAAGCCTTCAGTGATGGGGTTTCTACTCACACACGTTCGCTGTATCAAATTATACAAGAACATGTGCTTAAAATGGTTGATTTAGATAGCGATTCTTCTCTATTTACGCATTTGCCACCACAAACCCCAGAACAAATTTACTATAGAACTATTTTTGAAGAACATTACGCGGGATTGGGACATATTATACCCTATTTTTGGATGCCAAAATATATTGACGCTACCGACTCCAGTGCACGAACATTGAGTGTATACTAATAAAAATATAATTTTATACATATATTTTTATTCAAGTGCCTTCGTTTTATCAATTGTGACTTCTCTGAGAACATTCTTCATTACTTTATCCTCAAATAATCGGGTTTCTTCTTTTCCGCATCCGCCAAGTGATGATTCAGAATATTTGAAGAATTTTTCGTAGTTTTCGGTTCCCATTATACCCACATCGGGAGTGGAATCATACCATATTGGACGCATTCTTTCGTTCCTGTTAGCTACTCCTTTAACTGCCTTACGTAATTGGACTTTGTCTTCATCTTTTTCCCATTTGTCGTCATCTTTGATGTATACGGTTTCGCGTTTCAAATCCGTACAATGGAGTGGACGGTCATGGATTTCCATTTCATTTATACGTTCTACGATGATATTTGAAATGCCATCTATGAATCCACGTTCTCCGGTTTCTATGAAATCCTGTATGGATATGTTGATGGATTTTACAAAGTCCTTTAATGTCATCGCATTCTTACATTTCTCATTCAAAAATACATTTAGATTGAACTTATTGTTACTGTTTATGTTCGTGTTATTATTGTTATTTACAGTATTACCCATATTCTTTGACATCTCCTTTATAATTTGTTGGAATTCACGACGTTCTTCCAATATAAGGTCCTTAAATTCTTTATTCTGTTTCAGTAATTCAACTACCAATGACGGATTCTCAAGTATTGTAGCAGCATTTGTTTGGGCTTCATTCAGGGGGTCTTCATTTGTGGGGGTATCTTCGGACGTATCACACACTTCATTATACGTACATGTTTTTTTATGCCTTGATAATCCAGACCTATGTTTATATGAATTTCCACATAAACATGTTACCATAGTAGGGATTTGTATTATCATCTCGTTATCATTAGTTACCCTTTTATGTTTACCTGTAGATAAATGTTTATTGTAATCTTTTTTATTACCTGTTTTATAGTTACATTTTTCACATACATATATATTGGGATTTTTGGGGGCATTCGTAATTATCATTGTCTATATATTATGATAACATTTTTCTCCTAAATCATTTACCATATAATATACTTAATTTTTTATATGGTAATATAATTTTGACTAAAAATACACAAATAACTGCATATAAGTCTAAATCGTATTTTTAGAAAACCCGTTTTAAATTCTCAATTGAGTATTTTCATTTTGGACATTTATTTTATGTCCAATTTCAAATTCCTCTGCCAATTCTTTTTTGCACTTTTATACATTTTTAGCGTAAAATTATTTAATTATTATTAGAATTAGAAGTTTTATTATTTCCTATCAAGTCTTTTATAATTTGTTGGAATTCACGGCGTTCTTCCAAAATAAGGTCTTTGAACTCATTATTCTGTTTTACTATTTCAATAAGTAATGTCTGAGTATCAATCGCGGTAGCAGTATTATTGGGTGTGTTAGGTGCTTGCGGTGTACCGTCGCATTTCCTTTTATGATTGCATAAGCTTGACATATGTTTATATTTTTTTCCACAATTGCAAGTATACCCGTTGGCGATTTCTGATGAGAAGTTATTCGGACTTATTCGGATTTGATGTTTACGAGTGGATAAATGTTTATTAAAATCACTCTGTTTGCTACAATAATAGTTACAAATTTCACAATAAGTTTTTACGCGAGTATTGGTGAGTTTTTGAGAAATTTCAGCCGAATTGTTTTGTTCCATTTTAATATGCCTCGGCCGTTTATTATGTTCTTCTTGTGATTTACGTGTATTAAAATATACCCTACAAGAAGAACAATAAAATACTTCTTTCGGTGGTTTGATGACAACATCCTTTTTGGGTTTTCGTGGCGGTAAAGGTTCAATGCTGTTTAGGGTTGCATTGTATTCTTCAAAATATTGTTGTTCTTGTTTCTTCGCGGAATGCAAATCTTCGCACTTATGGAACGCAATAATTTCCATGGTCCAGTTATCCCATCCCATATTGTCACGTATAACCTTATATACTTTACAGTTATAATTGACCGATTTTGTATTTATACAGCTTTGTTTGTGTGCGTATTTCCTTTGTACGAAGTTAGTAGTATGTCCTATATAAAGTTCTTTTACAGAAGGGTCTTTACAATAAATCTTATAAAATATGGTATTGGAATAATCAATCTTAACCTTCGGCATCTTATACTATTAATATATTAGGGATAAGACAGTTCTAAATACTTTACCATATACTATATTTGTTTGTATATGGTAAGGATGATTTCAGCGTAAAATATGTAAATTAGATAAGATTCTTCAACTGTTTGGGTATTTTCTTGTGTTTTTTATACAGTTGTAACATTTCGCCATTGTTGTTCGCCATCAAGTCGGTAATAAGGGCAGTTGGCACATCAACATTAGGGTATTTTTTGAATATAATTTCAACAATGTGTTTATAATCTTCATTATAACTTTTATTCCATGATAACTCATATAATAAGCTTTTTCCCGAACTTTTTTTTACATTGGGGTCAAAATCCTTATGACGAACTATATCGACAATCTTTTGTAATCTATCTGTTTTATCTGCGTTTGATTCGCCATGTCTGAATCCGATGTAACGGAATACTTCGTGGCTATCGAACGGCATAATTTTTTTACAAGTTTCCTTAATATCCTTTCTACAAATAGGACATGTTGGTTCGTCTTTGTTGCCTTTACACCAACCAATCAAACATTTTTTATGGAATTTATGTTTACATTTGGTAGTGACATTTCCAGATACAATTCGGTCTAAGCAAATGGAGCATGTTTTGTCTAAAACACTTTCACAATTACCGGTTTTCTTATTTTTGCGGGTTCCGTTTTTACAACGAGTACGTTTACGAGTAATAGAAGCCATCTATACATATTGGTAACAAATAAATGTCTGGTTTACTGATATTATCACGATTTAGAAATCAGATTTAAATTCAAATACATCATCATCTACGGTCTTATTTGCTAATGCGTATTCAGCATTTGTACGTTCAAAGAAGTTCACTTTAGATTCAACACTAATAAGCTCCATAAAATCAAACGGATTCGACGAATTATAAATTTTGTCATAACCCAATTGTAGACATAACCTATCGGCAACAAATTCAATATATTGGCACATAAGTTTTGTATTCATTCCAATCATACGGCATGGAATTGCGTCGGTAATAAATTCTTTTTCAATTTCAACAGCTTCTTTCACAATGTCATAGATTTTGGTTTGAGAAAGTCGATTTTCTATTTTAGAGTAAAGCAAAATAGCGAATTCAGTGTGTAGAGCTTCGTCACGTGAAATGAGCTCATTTGAAAATGTAAGTCCAGGCATAAGACCACGTTTTTTAATCCAATAAATAGCAGCAAATGATGATGAAAAGAAAAGACCTTCTACAAGTGCGAATGCGACAAGACGAGTTGCGAAATCACTTTGTTTATCATCTAACCACTTTTGAGCCCAGTTAAATTTCTTAGAAATACAAGGATAATTTTGAGTGGCTTGGAATAGTTTAGTTTTTTCATTACTATCTTTGATGTAAGTATCAATCAATATACTATACATTTCAGAGTGAATGGTCTCAATCGCAATTTGAAAAGCATAGAATGCGCGTGCTTCAGATGGTTGAACCTCACTCATGAAGCGTGTTCCAAGATTATCAGTGACAAGTGCGTCACTACTGGAAAAGAACGCGAGAATCATTTTTATAAAGTTTTGTTCGTCATCGTTGAGTGATTTCCAGTCATTTAAATCTTGTGCGAGTGAAATTTCTCCAGTGTGCCAAAAAGAGTCAATAGAGCGTTTATACATATCCCATATATCGTTGTACTGAATAGGGAACATAACATATCGGTTTTCATCAGGTTGCAGTAAAGGCTCGTTTTTTTGAATGTCGGTCATTGTTGTCTAAATAATATAGACGGCAGATTTTTATTTCCTTTAATAAATGTATTTATTAAAGGATTATGCTAACATATAAATATAATAAATAAGTAATTATCACCTGGTATGGTGAGATAACACAAATACAATTGTAAATACAACTTCTAAAAATAGTATAGTATTTCAGTAACATTCAAATTCAAAAGCGTTTTGCTAATAATAGATAAACATATGTAAAATATTCAAAAGTATATCGGTTAGTTTACCAATATAATTTAAGTGATTATAGTATAATACATATATTAGGGAAATGAAAAAAAGTTCTTATATTGACAGTGACGACTACTTAGGTGAAGACAAATCCGATAGTAAGAAGCGTGGTCGTAAGTCAAAGAAACAGAACGACAAAGAAATTTTGAATGAATATAAACATGATATAGAACATGAAACTTCAGTAGCAAGACAAAGGTCTTATTATGAAAATATGCATCATCTATCAGGGAATGAAAAAACCAAATTTGAATCAAAATTCACCACCCCTAAAAATCAAAGTCAAGAATATTACTATAGTCAATTAAAACGTAAGAATAAAAAGATCGTAGTAGCAACTGGACCTGCTGGTACAGGTAAAACATTATTTGCGACGGAATGGGGTGTTCGGAATTTTTTATTAGGTAATTATGAAAAGTTAATATTTACAAGACCATCTGTATCTGTGGATGAAGATTTAGGGTATTTACCTGGTACATTAGAAGAAAAAATGGCTCCATGGGTACGTCCAATATATGACATATTATACACATTTATAACTCCAAAAGAAGTAACAACATTAATGGAAGATAAAGTGATAGAAATAGCACCATTGGGTTATATGCGCGGCAGAACATTTAAAAATTGCTGGATTGTTGCGGATGAAATGCAGAATTCAACAATAGCCCAAATGAAGATGTTAATGACCCGATTGGGTGAAAATAGTCGTATGATAATAACCGGAGATTTAGAGCAATATGACCGAATACAAGAAGTGAATGGATTAGAAGATTTTTTAGATAAATTTAAAGGTAAACGTTCGTCAAGTATAACAAGCGTAGAATTTCAAAAAGTTGATATTCAACGTGAAGAAGTAGTAAAGGAAGTACTGGATATATATGGCGGAGATATTCCAGCTTGCTACCAATATGAAGAAACTGAAGAAACGGATGAACATGATAGCACGATATAGACAATTATTTAGGACACAATTATTTTCGTTACATATTCTATAAATGACATTTAAATTACCAAATTTCGGAAAATTATTAAAAATGAAGTATAACTTCAACCCCATACTTCAAAATCAATTAGTATTATACTTATTTTTGTTTATGACATTGACTCAAGTTGTTTTATTTGTAAGCAATAACGATACAACTGGTATTGTGTTAATGTGTATAATCGGATTTCTAACAACTTTCTTTAGTAAAAACATGATAGTAATCTTATGTGTAGCTTTAACCATGACTAACTTAGTAAAGAAAGGTATGAAACAAGTCGGTTATGAAGGATTTGAAGATAAGAAAGAAGAAGACGAAAATAAGGATACAGAAGAGGACACTACAAAGAAAGAAAAGAAGGAATCAACCAAAGTAGATGATGAAATCGATGACGCACCTAACTCAAATGAGAGTTCATCCCAAACTAAGGATGAAATGAAACGTGAATTTGAAAAATTAAAGGAAGAATATCCCGAATTTAGCGCATTAAAGGAAGATATTGTTGATGCGATGGTAAAAATAGACCCCATTTTAGACAAGGCTGAAACATTTATGAATAAATACTCAAAATATAAATCTCAAAAAAAATAAGTAGTCAGATAGTAATACAAAACTAATATATCTTCAATAATATATATTAGTAACAATGTTTGGAGCAGCAATATTATTACCGTTAATAGGACTATTAATAGCATTAGCAATTCAAATCGGAGAGGGCATATATGATATATTTACAGGTGTAGCTCAAGAGTTTATAGAATTTCCTCAAGGCGCATTTATCGGAGCGTTATCGGGTGCGAAAGTAGTACATGCATTAGGTGTATTTGGTATAACAAACTTTATATGTGGATTGAAGATGCTTCAAAATGCTACATCATGTGGTGGTTATTATATCATGCAACTAATAGGAAAACTACTGTATCTTATTTTTATGATAATTTTTATGATATTCGATTTCATAAGTGGAAAAGCTAAATTAGGTAGTCAAATTGAAAAACAAATATGGAAATGGTTGGAAGATGCTGATACATGGACATCAATAAAGTGGAATATTCACATAATATATTTCCCCAAGTCGGTTAGAGATAAATGTTTTAATTGTCGTAGATTAAAAACAAGTGCGTTTGTTAGAAAAACGGGTGACTTTATGAATGACATGACTGAAGATGTAATTCCATTAACAACTGGTGGATTCTCAAAAATGTTTGGCGGATTTGAAAAAATAATGAAAGCTTTTGGCATTTTATAATAGTGTACAATAGTATACAAACAAATATGCCAAAAAAATGTGCTCCAGGTGTTATATGCATAGAGAACATGACATTACTATTGATAATAGTTATTTTAATAGGTTTAGGATTCATCTTCTATCAACATTTTATGAAAGTTCGTAGAGCAACAAATGTGGAATCAACTATGATAATGCCATCACCAATACATCATGCATTAACACCTATGTCTGGTAGAAATGATACTATAAATGACCCTTATGCCCCACCATTAAAAACACATGACGTATATTATGCACGTGGTTCAAGTGATATTCGCGGAGTACCCCAAGTAGCAGTTCCAGTGAATATTCAAACCCGAGCAACGAATAGCAGCTATCAACAGATGGGTATATTAACTCGTATGGGAAATGATGGAGAACAAAATATTCTTCCACTAATGGGTAGGCGAATAATGACCGGAAGAGATAAATGGCAATTTTATACAATTGCGAATAATGGCAATTTGAATACAAAACTTCCAATAAGTGTGAGTGGAAAAAGTTGTACGGGGGAATATGGATGTGATGATATAAATAATGGAGATGTTGTATTTGTAGAAGGTTATAATGACACCTTCCAAGTTACAATGTATGAAAATAATTTGTTCCAGTATATTCCTAACCTTTAGATAAAGTTTTCAAAATAAACTATATGAATAATCTATATAGTATATTAATAATGTCAAATTTCGACCCTGGTAAAAATAAAGATTTTGAAAATCACATAATAATTGATTATCAACGGGTAACATTAAATAAAAATGAAGCAACAGTTTCGACTGATGGCAGAGGAGGGTTCTCAATATCATATCCAAATAGTTCTTCCGAAAATAACTTTTTCTACACAGAGAAAGTAACGCAATCGAATTATATGCATACGAAAATACATGTTTACAAAACAATACATTATAATATAACAGGTATTACTACCAACAATGATAATATTGTAGGTGAATTAATTATAGAGCATAAGACATCAAGCACTCAAGATAAGCTTTATACATGTTATTTATTAGAAAGTAAATCGGGAATAACCGATGAGACTGAAATAGATAAAATGTTAGCTATTACCGACAGTCAATCAACAACCCTCGATTTTGAATTGAACGCAATCATACCTAAACAAGAATCCTGTATTGTGTACGCAGATAAAGGTAGTAAAATATGTGTATTTACAACTCCTATTCAAATCAATACTGTTTCCAAAGACAATATACAAAAATTTGGTAATGTAACCACTATGTTTGAAAATTATCCGGGTCAAGGTGAAAGTTATATTGTTATTCCAAGTAATAACATATCAAAAAGAGATTCTGAAGAAATATACATTGACTGTAGTCCGACTGGTGCGAGTGAAGAAGAACAAAATACATATAGTATACCGATTAATAGTAAAATGGCATCAGAATCACAAGAAAGCGATATGATGAAAACAACTGTAAATTATGGTGTATTTATATTAGCGATGTTAGTTTCATATGTTACAGTTCCATTACTTTATAAAAATTTAATAATTGATGGTAGTGCTATAGCGTTTTCATCAGATGAAAGTAAACGATTTACACGTATTCGTGCGGCCGATATATTAATAAGTCTGGTGATGTTTCTTTTGATATCATCATTAGTAAGTACCGGGGGAGCTACAGATGATTATCAATTAATATCAATTGGTATATTTACCTTTGTTTTTAGCATTTTATCATACGGATTGATTCAATTAAAGAAAACCGATCCGGCGTTTATGACAACAAAAGTAGAAGGACAAAATATAACATCAGACCCTAAGTCAAGTATTGCTGAAAAAATAGAAGCATTACCATTTGATGATTTATGGCCGACAATTAGTGTAGCAATAGGTATATTTTTGAGTTCAGACAGTCTTTCAGCATATTTTGCTGTTCTTTTAATGGGTATGATTACATTAAGTATATTATATTTATTTGGTTCATTACCATTAGTGGCATATGGAAACTTAACCGGTATTTTTGCTGGAATATTTGTAGTGATAAGTATAATAATAGCATTGAAGAAGAAGTTTAACGCGCAAGTTAAAGTTGCACCATAACTATAGTAAATTACATAAAAATACAGTTACATCATATAACTTTCTATATGATGTAAAACACATAAACTGGACTTAGAACATGGATGCACTACCAACATTCTCAGCAACAGGTTTATAAGTGGATGTAGTGAAAACACTGATATCACTCTTTCCTACAGGTGCCATTTCATTGACGACTTCCTCTTCTAAAGAGGTGGTTTTGACAGGGTTCATTTTCTTCATTTTCTCGTCTTTTCTTGCTTGAGTAGGAGTATATTTAATCATGGCAGCTTTTCCGGTAGCGTTACTACTACGACGGAACATTTCATATGCGACAAATACGAATAACACGGCAATTAATGGGTTTGAGTTAAAGAATAAATAGACAGAAAGGATGAAAATACCAATTGTTCCTATGGGAGAATCAACCATATTAGCGAACATATCGGGGAGTTGAATAGGGAGTGCTAAATAAGAAATAAGCATGACAATAACAGCAGTTTCAACGTTAGTAAGAGAATCCATAAAAGATAAAAACTTCATTTTTGTATAGTATAGAATAGTATTATATTTTTCACCCGTTTATTCCAAGTAATAAAGTACAAAATTGAAATATCCTAAAGTTACGTTAATATATACAATTCAAATAATGCGTGGTTTTAGACAACCCTATAGAAAAAAACTACCTCCAAAGCCTAAAGTAACAGAAGTAAAAATAACGGATGATTACAAAGAAACTATAAGGAAATCAGCCTATCTTGGTAAGAAAGGTTATACGATACCTAAGTCGGCGATTTCAAAAGAAGATGAAGACATCCTTCGTGATGAATTATATGTAAAACCATTTGTATTTGGTGCGAATCAAAACACAGATGTAGGTGCTTTTCATGTATTTCGTGAAAACGCAAACAAATTTTACATACCAAGGTTTTACGGAATCAAACGTTATGGACTACCAGACAAGTCCGAAATAGAGGAAGGTGATGATATAGATGTTGAATTTACACAAACTGTTCGTGATTATCAAGATAAAATTATAAATGTGTATATGAATTATATAAATACACCTATATGCTGTGGATATGATATAAATGGAAATGGTGGTATACTGGAGGTTCCGTGTGGACGTGGTAAAACGGTGATGTCGTTAAAAATAATATCTGACATAAAGAAGAAGACACTGATTATCGTGCATAAAGAATTCTTAATGAATCAATGGATAGAACGCATAACTGAGTTTTTACCAACTGCGAAAGTAGGTAAAATTCAAGGACCAGTATTTGATATAGAAGGAAAAGATATAGTAATAGGAATGCTTCAAACGTTATATGATAAGGATTTCGGTGCAAACGCATTTACTTCTTTTGGACTAACCATTATAGATGAGGTTCATCGTATAGGTAGCGAACAATTTTCAAAAACATTATTCAAAACAGTAACCCCCTATATGCTTGGTATATCTGCAACCGTAGATAGAAAAGACAAATTAACCAAAGTGTTGTATATGTATATAGGCGATAAGATTTATACAGAGGAACGAAAAGACGATGATGTAGTATGTGTTCGTGCTATAAATTATGCTTCGAAAGACACTGATTTTAATGAAATTGAATATGATTTTCGCGGAAATCCAAAATATAGTACAATGATATCCAAATTATGTAATTTCGGACCACGAAGTGAGTTTGTCATCAACGTAGTAGCTGATTTATTAAAAGAAGATGAGTCAAAACAAATCATGATTTTATGTCATAATCGTTCTTTATTGAAATATTTATATGAAGGTATTTGTCATCGTGAGTTGGCAACAATTGGATATTATGTAGGTGGAATGAAACAAAATGATCTACAAACAACGGAAACTAAAAAAATTGTATTAGCAACTTATGCGATGGCAGCCGAGGCACTTGATATAAAGACTCTTTCCTCTTTAATTATGGTTACCCCTAAAACGGATATTACCCAATCTGTTGGACGCATATTACGTGTAAAGGGGAATAATCCGATAGTTGTAGATATTGTAGATAGTCACGATTTATTTCAGAAACAATGGGTCCAGCGAAGACGATTTTATAAAAAATGTAATTATCGTATCCGTCAAATAGATGGAGATAAATATGAGGGAATGAGTTTAGATTGGAACACAGATAAAACGTGGAAATGGGTATATGAACCTAAGGAATTAAAGAATGATGCTGCTGAAGTTGCTGATGACGAAGACGATGATGACGATAATCATTTGAATTCGTTAAAAAATGCGAATTGTTTGATTGATACTTCTATATTTGATAGTCTGAAGACGGAATAGAAAATTGATTTATAAAATATGATAGAGTATACAGTAACAACATACACATTATACTCAATAACTAAATTCAAAATGCCATACGGAACACACTCTATTGCTATCAATCGTAGAATTGCGAATGAAAATCCTACATTAAACAATAATCAAGCTGTTCGTAAATTTGCTATAGATCATTACAAACAAAATGCTGGGTTTAATACAATCCAAGCAAACAATCGTGCGGCACATAAGGACGCCGGTCATATTGTAGCCCGAAACTGTGGGGGTCAAAATAAGGCATCAAACTATATGTGGGAAGATAGACACGATAATAGAGCACATGGAGACGCCAAAATTAAGATGTCCGAGATGAAGAGAGCAGGACGTAGGTAAGTAAAAAGACTAAAAATAAAAAATCAATGTATATATTGGTTTTTTATTGGATTTTATTTCCGTCTATTACGACGGGTATTCTTTCTGGACTTGTTCTTCTTGCTCTTATTCTTTTTTATTTTACGCATAGATTTGCGTTTTTTGCCGCATGATTTACGATGTTTCTTTCCACCCATTTGTGCTGGTTCAAAATTCGTCTTAAATACGTTGATGTTATCACCGCCAGAAGTAGCAGTAGTTACATTATTAGGTAAAACATTACTTTCTGTGAATGAGAAATTGGTAACACCAGTTCCAGACATTATATAGTATAAATATATAATAAAAATGTTAACTGTTGGTAAATTAGTAAAGATAAAAGAATACGAAGAACTACAAGAAACAATAAAAAAAGAACGATTAAATAAAACGATAGATATATTCAAAGGTATAGAGAATGAAGATGAATGGAAACAACAAAAAGAAGAAATAAAACGAAGTAAAGAAATCGAAATGGAAAATCGTGAATTATATTATAAAAACAAGGACATTGAACGCAAAGAAGAATGGAAACGAAAAAAAGAGGAGATAAAAAAAAGTAAAGAAATAGAAATGAAAACCCGAGAAGTATACTTTAAAAACAAAGAAAATAAACAATATGTTAGCGAAGCGGATGATAAGAAAAATAAGGAAATTCAACAAAAAGTATTAGAAAATAAAAAACGTTTACAAAAAATGTATGATGAACGAATATCTCGACAACAGAAAAATTAAAGTTGACTTACATGTGTAATTTTTTCTCTGCGACTAACAACACGGTTAGGAATCCATTTTTTAAATTTTGTATGAAAGTTACATTCCATATATAAAACTTTATTGACATCAACATACTTGTCTTCATCTATATTCTGGAATTCATCTTCATCTTCACTTTCTTCAATATAATCTAAATTATCATTTTCGCGGATTTTTCTGAATAATGAATTCATAAAAACACTTGTTTTATAATCAGGTATATACGCAACATTGTAATAGACACGTTGATTATTTCGTCCATAAGCAAAAATATGATATATATCAAATTGAATATCTGCCATTACTTGAAATGTAGCGGGATAACGATATTGTGATTTATGGGGTGACATTTTGAACGGTGTTAAATCCATATCATATAATGGATTTATAGTCTGACGTTTGGTTGAGGGTAAACTCACTACATTTAACTTTTTATGAATGAAAATATTGACAAATGGACGTTTTTCTTGAGTACATCTATATTGAATATGATGAATATTATAGGGTATAGTTTTAAAAATATCACTGGAAATAGTGTTTGGATATTCAATTGCGTTTTCATCAATACACACTTCCCAGAAAACACAACTATATATAGGGTAATGTATGTCTTGTTTCGTAATAGCATTATATGTTTTATTCAACATAGATAATTTTTGTATCATGGGTGTATTATTGAGTAATATTCCTTGGTAATATAAAATATCATCAACCACAATGGCTTTTAATTCATTAAGTTCATTAACAACACATGAACCATATAATACCGTACCTATTGCCAAGTTCATATCAAATTCTAAATTTAGTTGTCTTCCTTTAGTAATACGTTTGTCTCGGTTTAATTCAAACATATAACACACATCTTTCTCATGGTTATAGGTAAACCATAAAAATACCTTTTTACCTACTGGTATAGCAGACACTACATTATATGCGGGTGAAACTTTCGTATGTGAAATAGTTTCATATGAAAGTTCAAAATCAGGAAATCTATCAGATAAATGGTTTATCTGTGCGGTGTTTAATTCTGACATTATAGTAATTACATAATTATGTTTAAATGGGTTTGCAAATATAGTTATGGTTCAGTTACATATTGCTGTGTTTGAGAATTCATAAATGTTAATAATTCATTATTCATGTCATTTACATTTACACGTTCATTGAATAGTTCAGTGTTTTCATCTTTCACTTCTACGAAATCATTTACAACCGGATTATTCATTTCAGCTACTATTTCCTTATATTTTTGGATTTGCGTATTTACTAAATCTTTGACTTTTGGCTTTGTATATGTCGTCTTCAAGTATTCAAATCCGCATTGTAATGTATAAATTATCGCAACAAATATAATAATTTTAAGTAAAAACGATATCAATGGATTTGATAACATATTATTGGTATACACAAATACAATAAAAAGTTTTATATATTTTTACGACAAAGACTATTATAATAATCTGTAAAGGGTATAAAATTTACAATATGATTATGGTTATATTATGACATCCGTATCTATTATTATTGTCGAAAAGGGAGGTAATGTTAAAGAATTGAAGGTAAAAAATTATAATGAAGATGAACTCTATAAAAAGTGTGGATTCAAATCATCAACCGATTTTAAATTTCATTCCGCATGGAAAAATATTACTTTAAATAAGGTAACATATAATATTCATATATATGGTAAATTAGTTGGTAGAGCCAATCAAGAAAATAAATATGAGTTTCCGCCCCCAATAGATAATACCTTATTTTTTGGCAGTTGTGTTTTAGTGAATAAAGTAGATAATATACCTAAAAATTTGACTTCTGGAGAATGGAACCGTATATACGACCATTTATATGGCGGATTTGAAGATATTGGAGATGAAGATTCTGAGGAAAGTGATGATGAAGATGAAGGATTACCAAAAACCAAAAGTGGATATATGAAAGATGACTTCATTGTAGATGATGATGATGATGGTGATGAAAGTTATGATAGTGAAATATCTATTCCAAAAACAAAAAAACGAAACATTCCACCAAAAACACCTCGTCGTAATAAAGCTCCTACTGTTTTTAATATATCAGATTCTGAAGATAGTGAATATACAAACGAATTAGAAGAAGAAGAATACCTGTAATACCAGAAAATTGAAATAATATAAACAGTAAATACTATAATCATTATAATATTTACACAATGCGTAACATTGCTAATCCTATTGAATTCCGTAATAACATTTCAAATAAATTAAATACGATAATCAACGATGATACATTATGCGTAAATGTAGAACGGGGGGTTTTTAATTATTCACTAAAAGAAGCAACCAGTAAGAAAATCATAAAGAAATGGGAGAATCCACGATTCGTCCAACTATATTTAGATAGATTACGGAGTATTTATATTAATTTAAAGAATCCAACATTTTTAAATCAAATTAAAAATGGTGAAGTTAGTCCGATTAGTATTGCGTCTATGACTCATCAAGAAATGAATCCTTTACAATGGAGAACTTTGATAGAACAGAAAGTTATACGTGACGCAAATAAATACACAAATAATATTCAAGCATCTACTGATATGTTTACATGTAAAAAGTGTAAATCTAAGAGATGTACTTATTATGAATTGCAAACACGAAGTGCCGATGAACCAGCAACAATTTTCGTAACTTGCTTAGATTGTGGTAAGAATTGGAAATCATAATCTATTTACCAAGTTGAATAAACTACATATAAATTTAAAGCAATAGCACCAATTGATAAAAAATACATATAATCTAATCCTTTTTTTAGTGCTGGAGAGATTTCATTCATCATTTTGTCGTCAACTAATGGTAGTAAAAAATATTGATAATTGTGCTCCAATGGTTCTTCATTGTCATCTATGGAATCATCATGATTGATGGTAGGTTCTCCATAGTGAATAATACCAAGTAATTCTTTTATTTTTGGTAAAGATAATTTACGTGAATTCCATTGCTTTGAACTCTTGGAAATATCTTTTGAAAAATCGTTTAATTCAGTTTCATTAAATCCATCAAAAATTTCATCGTATTTGCTATTTTTTATATCATAATATTCATCTAATATGTCATTCATAAAATCGTCCTTTGAAGTTTTATTCATGGTTAACCCTTTTTGATAACCCAATATTCTGATATCTGCTATGTTATACATAGAATTCATAATATGCTTGGTATATTTTCGTTTTAAATTACATTTCATATCTAATGTAATAGATTCTTCAAAATCTTTAACTACAATATCAATTCTGGGGTCTTGACAAAAACTTATCGTATGTCCTTCATCGTCGCAAAACGAACAATGTATAGGTCTTTTCTGATTTTGTGACATTACATTATTTATATGTTTTTTTCTATATTACTTTTATGAAAAAGAAAAAAATAATATAACTATTTTTTTCTTTGTAAAATCTTTATACTAAAATTACTAAATCTGATACTTTCCAATATTCACATCCACCGTTTGGTAAAGGTCGTTTGATAATAAATGGAAGTTTCTTTTCTTCAAATTCTTTTAATGCTATTAAATACCCATCTATCACATTATCATCAACTTCTACGAATGGTTGTGCTCCTGAGTTCAGCTGTTTTGCACGTTCTCCTAATATTCTTGCTTTTTCATATTTTGTAATAAAAGGCAAGGTTTTATGTAACGGGTCTACAATTGTACCACTGTTATTACGCACAATCTTTGACATAGTTTGTATTTCATCATAATTATGATTGTATAACTCTGGATGAAATCTTGTAATAATATCATTTTTATCAGTATCGTTAAATTTTTGTAAATCATCTTCATCTGAATCCTCATCTGAATCCTCATCTGAATCATACGCATCCATTGTAAACCGTGATGTTCCCTGTATTTCATTATTATCATCACGTTCTAAAATGCCTTCTTCTCCATACTCGTCCATATCCGATTCTATTATACTTTCATCATCATCATCATCATCATCATCATCATCAATGATATCATTATCATCCACCGGCACAGGAATAGATTTAACTGGCTTATTTGTTTCTACTGACATGTCATCATCATTATCTTCAATGTCACTTGGTACATTATCTTCGTTATCGCTGGGTACATAATCATCAACGTCCATAGTAGTTATTAGTTATTATATTATTAGATAATGTAATTTTTCTAAATAGTTAATTATTAACTTGATTTTCAATTTTCTATAATATATAATTTATTTACGTTCGTCTGTTTTCCATTTTGTGTCACAATCTACGCATATATACAAATACTTCAAATTATCGTTATCATACCGAAGATAGATGACTCCATGTTCTGTTTTACATTCATCATTCGGACATTGAATATTATATAGACGAGGTAGAGTTGGGTCCATTTTAGTATACTCATTAAACAAATGGTTAAATTCATGAGTCCCTTTTTTTAATTGGGTGTTTGTTACACATATTCCTTCTTGAGTAATAGTTTCATCAACATGTTTACAATTACGGCAATAATAGGTTAACTCATTTGGATTATTTTTATTAATCCCGATGTAGTACATGTTATCACACTTTCCGCAAAACTTCATTTTATATACTACTCAAGTATTATTTATTTAAATAGTAATGTTCAAGATACATTTAATCAATTTTCCAAAATGATTTAGTAATCTGATATATGCGTAATATATAATTGTTTATGTTTATATATTACCATAAATGGTATGCGTACTTACTCAATATTGGTATAAAATTGAAAGCAAAAATATATATATTCAAATGGAATAAAAATATAGCAACAGTATATCAAAAGAGATGGAGCAATCTATCGCAACTGGTACTTCTTCAAAAAGTAAACCACCAATCAGTGTTAAATATGCTGGATTCCAAGACTTTATGATGAAACATCAACTCAGGAAGGGTGAGAATAATAATAATAAAGAAATAACAAATACACGAATAGGTAGCAAAGATGATAATATATATGGAGGTTCATATTCTATTCCACAAGAAGACTATGAGTTATTTCTGAACTTGTATAATCGTGATATTTTGACTACAAATAAAAAAGAATATTTAACTGAGAAGCAACTTGTTGATAATGGTCCTATATTGGTCGATATTGACTTACGTCATGACTATGATATTGATGAGCGTCAATATACAGATGGACATATTGAAGATATGATTGATATATATCTCGATGTGTTTAAAGATATTTTCCAGGTTGATGATACTTGTGAATTTACTATTTATGTGTTACAAAAGCCTACAGTAAATCGTGTAAAAGATAAGAACTGTACGAAGGATGGAATCCATTTAATATTCGCATTAAAGACGGACCGTAACACGCAAAAAATTATACGAAATAAAGTGATTCCATTGGTAGCAGATGCGTGGGGGGATTTGCCAATAATTAATTCATTTGAAGATGTATTCGATAAGGGTATTACAGATGGAACTGTAAATTGGCAGTTATACGGGTCAAGAAAACCAAATAATGACCGTTATAAATTGACTCGTATTCACACGGTAACATATGATGATACAGATGGTGAGTTCATGCGTAAAGAGGTATCATTACAATCGTTTGATGTAAACCAGAATATCAAAGAATTATCGGTTCGTAATGAGAACCATCCGTCTTTATTCTTGAAATCTTCATTCTTGAACGAACGTGACGAATATGACCGTAAAAATAACATTCAACGTGCGGGTACTTCTTCTAAGACAATAATGACATTTCAAGACATTCCTGTTATAGAAGATATGCAGGTAGCCAATATAAAAACACGTGATGAACTTGATATGATGGTAAAAGTATTTTTGGAGACGTCATTGGGTTCTCAACTCGATTATGAATTGAAAGATTCACACGATTATGTAATGATTTTGCCACCATCATACTACGAGGCTGGGTCATATTTGAAGTGGATGAAAGTAGGGTGGTGTCTTAAAAATATAAGTAACCGTTTGTTAATTGTATGGATTGCGTTTAGTGCGAAGTCATCCACATTTGATTTCGCATGTATTCCTGAATTATGTGAGAAATGGAGAGGATTTGATAGACGACCCAACGATGGAATCACCAAGCGTTCATTGTATCATTGGGCGAAGACCGATGCTCCAGAAGAATATATGCGTATTATGAATAACTCGTTGGATTATCATGTCGAACAAAGTCTTAAGATAAGTGGCGGTAAAGGTAAGAATAATGAAAAATCTGGTTGTGGTGATTGGGATTTAGCATGGGTATTATACCAAATGTGTAAACATAGTTATGTATGTACCAGTGTTAAAACCAATATGTGGATGGCATATAAAAATCATCGTTGGCATGATAACGATTCGGGAACCACCTTAAGAAAAACTATATCTGGACCACTAAGAGAACGATATCGTAATAAAGCAGTACAATATATGCATAATAACCAGGAAAATAGTAATCGTACGGATGACGATGAACCTGTTGCAGAACAAGATGAATTACATAGAGTTCTTCAACAGAGGGCTATTAATATTTCACAAATACTCGCTCAAACAAATAATAAAGACCATATTATGAAGGAAGCAAAGGAATTATTTTATGACGGAGATTTCTTAGGAAAATTAGACGTAAATCCTCATCTACTTTGCTGTAAAAATGGAGTATATGACTTTAAAGAGAATCTTTTTAGAAATGGCATCCCCGAAGATAATATTTCGATGTCTACAAATATTGACTATAAATCACTTGATACAGTCAAATATGCAAGTAAGATTACTGAAATTAATACTTTCATGGACCAGTTGTTCCCCGAGAAATCATTATGTGAATATATGTGGGATCATTTGTCATCAACCTTATTAGGTACATCAACGAATCAGACCTTTAATATGTATATTGGCGGTGGTCAAAATGGAAAATCTGTATTGGTGAATCTAATGGAGATTGTATTGGGTGACTATAAAGGTGATGTACCCCTTACATTAGTAACTGATAGACGTGGTAAGGTTGGTGGATTAGCTCCTGAAATCGTCCAATTGAAAGGTAAGCGTTTTGCTGTTATGCAAGAGCCGTCTAAAGGAGATGTGATTAATGAGGGTATTATGAAACAGTTAACCAGTGGAAAGGACCCTATTCAAGGTAGAGCTCCTTATATGCCACAGACTATTTCGTTTCTTCCACAATTCAAATTGGTTGTTACATGTAACGTTTTGATGGGTATTAAGAGTAACGATCATGGTACTTGGAGACGTATTCGTGCTGTTCCATTCAAATCTCTCTTTACAGAAACTCCAGTTGAAGGTGACAAAGAAAAACCATTCCAATTTCTCATTGATAAGTCAATTGACGAGAAGTTTGATTCATGGAAAGAGGTATTCTTAGCAATGTTGGTAGAACGTGCGTCTAAAACGAAAGGTCTGGTTAATGACTGTGACATCGTCCTACAAAAGAGCAATGAATACAGAAAGAGCCAAGATTATCTATCTGAGTTCGTTGAGGAATGTGTATTACGCAGTCACTCTCAAGCATGTATTCAGAAGTCAGAGCTTAACAATGAATTTGTACGCTGGTATGAGACTAACTACGGTGGAAGAGGTCCTTCGCCAAAAGACCTTCATGAATATATGGATAGATGCTTTGGAAAGAATCGTACGTCAAAATGGTTTGGCGTTGAAATCAAATATGAAACAAATAATGAGGATAATGAGGATGAACTTATAAAAAATAGCGTAGAGAATGATGAGTATAATGGATTGTAACGTAAATAACTAAATAAAATATTTTGGGTAAATATATAATTTTATAATAATTATATATTTTTTACTTTGCAGGTACATAAGGTTCAGCTCGCATCATAGCTTTAATAAATAAATATTGATTATAAATCGATTTTTCCAATCCAAATATATAAAGTGGATATAGTGAAATTAAGAGGATTATTATGAATTTACCATAAATATTTTGGGTAATCATTCCAGTCAAAACCCTGTAAATAACATATAGTGCTACCACAATATACAATAAAAAGAGACCTTTGTTTAAGGTTACATAATAGGGATGTTTTGAATCATTTATCAAGTATTTTCTATCAGAAGTAGTAAGATTATTTTTTTGTTTAGAAATTGCCATGGAAACCTCGTCATTTTGAGACGTAAGTAAATTAAAGTAATTCTCAGCAGCTGAATTTTCTTTCTTTTTTAATGGTAAAATCTCATCTAATTTACTGTCAGTTACGTTTTTTGATTTCACAAATTCATTTTCAGCTGGAATCAATACGTTATTTTGTTTTCGGTCATTTGTTGCATTAATTGATTTAATATCATATTCTAAGTCAGCTATTTCTTTTTCTAATTTCTGTATTTGGAGCTTTAACGAAAATAATCTTTCTTTTTTTGCTTCTTTCGTGTTTTTTAAAGTAGGGTTATCAACTATATAATAATTATATACACGCTCATATTCTTTTTGCAAGCGGTCACGTTCAGAAGTTACACTTGCCAGACGGTTATATAGATTGGTTCTATCACGTCTACGGTTATCTCTACGATTCGTATATCTAACATAAGGATCTACATCACCTTGACCATATCCTTCAATCAACGTTGTAAATATCATATTACTTTACTTGTTATACTATAGTATCATTTTTTAGTTACAACTAAATCATATATTCTATATGATAATGGATATAACATTAAACCCATTCCCAATATAACTTTTGTCTTCAAACCCATTTCATTTTGTATGTAAACGATTTGGTACAATATCACTAAGCACAAAATATAATATATCCACCAAAATATGGAATTTAATGATACAAAATAGGCAGTATGTTTTTCTTGATATTCAGTATTTCTGTAATCATTACTATATTTTTGATTAAATTTATCTACCGAACGCATTAATGATGCGTTACGGTTTAGATAATCGTCTTGTTTTAACAGTTCTCGTGCTATAATTTTTGTATAAAGTACTTCATACTCGTTATCAAAAAAGTCTTGTGTTCGTTTCTGAAGGTTCCCGTATCTCGTTATTTCAACTATTGCTTGTTCCACTGATTTCAATAAATACTTCGCACTTTCTAAATCTTCCTCCAATCCTTTTTTTGTACTTGTTAATTGTGTTCTTGTAGTTTCGTTTGAAGTTATGTCCTTACCTAATTGATTAATGTCAGAATTTAATTGTTCTAATTCACTTTTCATGGTATTTATTTGTTGTTCTAACTGATTTTTAATAGGAATAATTTGATTAATTTTTGATTGTATGCCCGCATTTTCAGCATCTAAAGCTCTTAATCTCTGTTTTCTTTCGTCATAAGATATAAGTGATGGTGATGCTCCCATGATATAATGTACTTACTATATCATGGGATAAAAATAACTATACTTTTGAATAATTATCATATTCGTTGGCATAGTTTTCTTTTACATTATTGATGTTGATTCTTCGTTTGTTTCCATATTTCGCGGTAGACATTGTAGTAAATGGTTGTTTTTCGACAGCACCAGCACCAGCACCTGCACCAGCATCAGCACCAGTATAATTATCATCGTGAACGCATTTTGAAATATCATTTTCCCACTTAGTACCTGGACTACAGCAATAAGAACCAACACATCCGTATAAATTCATTCCTCCTAATAAATCACCTCCTTCTTCTTTTGAAGCAGCTTTGGCGGCAGATTGTAATTCAGCTGCGGTACGAGCAGCTGGGTCAGGTAAATCTAATTTGTTGAAATTGATCTTTTCACGTCTGGATACCTCAATCAATATACTTATTGTATATATCGATGCCCCAAACAAAACAAGTATTGTGAATAAATCAAACATAAATGAAGGCAAAAACTCAAAATTCTTTTTTGATATTACTAAAATTACACTAATAGCTAAGGCTATTACCCATGCGTATTTTATCTTATTGTATTCTGCTTGTTTTTTCTGATAACTATCATTTAATTCAATAGCGCGTTTTTTTCCTACTAAAGCATTATCAATAGACTGTTTCTTAAGCAGTAATCTATTCTTTTCAGTATCAACAATATCAGCTACATCTTTTTGATGTGTTAATACATTATTACTTGACACATTCGCGGTTTCAAGCGACGCATATGCCGACTCTAATTCTGTTTGTAATTTTGTAATTTTTAGATCAAGGTCTAAATCATCTGGGGTTTCTTTGAGAACCCTCAAATATTCTTTTTGCAATGCGACCAATCCATTTAAATCTGTAATATTACTCATTTTTAAAATATATATTATAAAAATAATTTAAAATGGCACGGTAAGAATAAATAATAAAAAGATATAAATATTTTTTATTATATATAGTATCGTAATGGATTATGAGGAAAGAATAAAGGCATTGGAAGACCTAAACTTTGAATGTATTTTTATGGGGTTTTGTCCCATTTTAAATCTTCAAAGGTGTATATTATGAAAATATTATATATTATTTATTCTCGGGCTATCAATATACTTGCTACCAGTAATGTTGATGCGGTTACTACTCCTAAATTAAAGATAGAATTGTTATGTTCGATTAAATCTTTGGTATCATCTAATCTAACATCAGAAACGTCTTTCGTTTTTTCTAATTCTACTGATAAATAGCTATTGTATTTATTCTCACTCTCTAATTTATCTCTTAATCCAGTTTCATCATTATTCTTAATAGAACTTATTTCATTACTTAATTTGGTATAATTTTGGTTAATTTTATCAAGAGATGATATGAATTGTGTTTCTTTTTCTTGTAAAGGTTTTATTTGATGGTCGTTAATGAAATCATTTACTGGCATGTTCTCTGGTTTTTCAGACGAATTCTTAAATCCTTCAAACATTTTACGTTGATTAGCCTGTAATTCTGCTACTTTTGAACCTAATAGTTCTTGGTATTCAGTTATGGGTTTATTATTTATTTCATAATCTGAATATGCTGTGTAGTTAGATAATTGTTGTACTTCTCTGTTTGGTAATGTTTTATTATATTTATCTAAAATGTATAAATGAGATTGTGGAACATTTTTACCTACTTCAAGTTCTTTCATTTTCTTGTTTTTTATATATAGTGATGATTTTTTAATATTTCCATTTGGTTGAATTGGAATGTATTTATCGGGCATACCGGTACGTATACCGCAATAATTATTACCGGTCTTAGATTCAACATAATATATATGTTCGCAAGTGTCATCCGCATTACCTTTTTTGAAACATTCTTCTTTGTCTTTTACTAATACCATGTTATTATCATTTTCAGGTTGAAATTCACCTATATATTTATATGTTTTGTCGTTTGTTAACATCTCATTACTAATGTTTTGTATTTTTTTGTCAGCACTATCAATAAATAAATATTCATTCATTAGTTTACTGGCATCCGTCTTAAATGCTTTATAATCACCTTTATCTTCTGTTTTTGTGTAGTTACCCGTACATCCGGAAATAGTCTTTTTTAATACCAAATTCCCTTCTTTTGTCATTTCTAATTTGAAAATATGGTTGTTTGATACCAAACTAATACCATTATGTTCTATTTTATCCCCTTTGTTTGTATGTGAGTCATAAGGATATAAAAAGTTTTGTGGATTACCAGAAGATAGTTTATGTTTTGTCCAGTTTGGATTAGGACGTCCATCGCTTAGTTTACGAGTCTTTACGGTTTCTTTCATTTGGGCTGCGGACAGTGCGATAGATTTTTCATTAGCATATATTATTCCACCATCATCTAAATATAGGTTTTTACCACCCAATTTGTTACCATTTACATCATCGCATTCAAATGTACGTGTTTGATTCTTTCCGGTTTGATTCCAATGTTTATTATGCTTTTCATTTCGTATTGACTGGATTCTACGTTCTTCTGCTAATCGTTTTCTTTCTTCTTCTTCTTTTATTTTTTGTATTCTTTCATGTTCTTTTCTTTCATTTTCTCTACGTATAGCAGCTAGTTTCTTTTGTCGCAATTGTTCCAGTTTCTTTTGTTGCAATTGTTCAAGTTTCTTTCTTTTTTCTTCTTCTATCTTTCTTATTTTTGTATTTCCATCGTTCTCAATCATTTGTTTTGCAGTATTTGTGTTACAAAATTCCCACCTTGAATTACGGTCATTTGTATAACACCATATTTGGGGTTCTCCGTCTGGATTTCTACAATAATTATGAGCGCCTAGTCCTTTTCCAGGATAATTCCAAGGAGTACGACTGTGACCGTGAGGCCATTGGTCTACCCATCGTTGACATTGTCTACCACTTTGAGTTTTATTTAAAGTACCTTTATAATATATACCTCCAGAACGTGTAACATCATTTTTTAATTGCTGAGTTTGTCGTTTCACATTATCTATAATATTGCCCATAATATATATTTAAAGTTATATATATTATATATTTAATTTTTACTGAATATCACTATATCTACTACCATAACAAGTTTTTTCATTTTCTTTCAAAATATAATATGAATTTGGATTATCGTATGCGTTTTCATCAATAGTATTTCCTAATTGTTTTAATACATTTCCACCATTATCACATATAAACAATGCTCCATTACGATAATATGCGTAATTGCCTGGTTTTATTAAATGTTTCTCGTTATCGTTAAATGCCTTCCATATTGTCACTTCTTTTAAAGTGTCGCTGGTTTCTTCTATATTTTCAGAAATCGCATTACTAACATAACAATCGTAATACCCATTTGAGGGTGATGATAAATTATTTTCTACTAAAGAATAATAAACCGATTCTTTATTTACGTTTTGTTTGTCTTTCATTTGTTGTTTTAGATGATTATGTTGTTTTATTGCAGCATTCATTTTACAACTTTCTTCAGTGTGCATATTATTATCTAATTTTGTCATATTAATTTTTGGGTTTCCAGTGGATTCGTCTTTGATGTAACATCCACCTTCTAATTTGGTTACCGTTTTATTTTCAATAGGCATATACGTTATCTTAAAATTATCAATAGCAGTATTTACACTATCACGTAACTTTTGTCCATTCTCATTAAACTTATTCATAGTATAGATGTTATTATACTATGAATGGATAATTTTTTTCTGAAATTACCGTTTTGACATATTGGTAAGAAGCAATCCAGTTACGACAGCACCAGTAAGTATACCTGTGTATAACAATACATCTGACACAGTGTCTGTTATATTGTTGAAAAACGTAGTTTTGGTATCCTTTGCGTTTTGTTCCTTTATTTTAGGATTTTCTATTTCTAAAGTAGTATCAGTATAGTTAGAATAAGTAGGTCTATATAAGTCTGCTCCTTCTAATCCATAACCATTTTGTTTATTATATTGATTAGTAAATCCATCTATTGAACGGTGTAATGTAGAAAACGTTTCAGGAACACTACTCAATTGTGGGGTTCCCTTTATTTTTAGTGTATTGATTCGTAATCTTGACATTTTATCACCCATTTGCGTTATTATTAATCGAAAATATGAGAATTTATTATAGGAAGTTACCGAAAATGTTTTAGTAGGTGAATTTTGAGATGGCATATCAGTATCATTTATAAGATATTGGTCTACATAGTCCCATGAATTTCCATCATTTGAAGAAACTAAGGTAAATTTCTTAAGAAAAGAATTTTTTGCAGAAAATGTAGGAGTTGTAATTGAAAAACTTGTTAAATATATTTTATAAGGTATCTTGATTTCAATCCATTCACCTGGTATTTCTGTCTTGTTTTTATTTGGTCCCACGTTTGTGTTCCATGTATTATCATCAGAACCACCACCTAAATAACTGGATGGGGTAATACCTGAATAGGGTGACTGAGTATATTTTGAATAATTTTTTGAAGTGTTATTGTTACCTACATTATCACATTCCCAATATGTTGTTGTATCATCATTGAAAGCATTAAATCCTTGAGTATTATTACTATAATAAGATGAAGTCTTTATTGTATAATTTCCATTAGGTATATATCCAAGTATTGATTTATCATCAATACCAGATATATTTGACTCCATTGTGGTTAATGTTCTATCTTCTACGGGTATTGCCTGTATTATATTTTTTGGTGACATCGTTTTATATTATAGGTATACAAAACTTTTCATAATTTTACAAAACGATGTCAAAATTATAGCTTTTTAAAAATAAAAAACAAAGACGATGTTAATACTACTGATAATACTAAACTTGAGTACATAGTCGCATCATATTTCTCTTTATAATCAGAATTAATATTATCTTCATCATCCGTTAACTGTTTCATTTTTGAATCAAGTTCTTTTCTTAATGGTATTATTTCACTATGAGTTCCTACTATTTTTTTATGATTTTTCTCATAATCCGCACTACTTATATATTGATTTAAAGGAGCTCCTTGTAAATCCTGTATGCTACCATTAGTCATTAGTTTATCATATATACCATTCACTGTTTGAATATCTTTATCTGCGTTCGTACAGTCTGATTTTACTGAATCAGGTAGAGTTGCATCAGTACACTTTGTATATTTTTGATATTTTTCATTAAATTCTTTTAAATCTGCTAAAACTTTCACACTTTCCTCCATCATTGTTAGACCCTCTATTCTTGACATAGTATTGTTCTTATTACTATATGATTGGAAAGTTTCACAGGGTTTATTTAATGTATAACAACGATTACCGATTACGTTAAAAATTGACAATGACGCAGAACCTAATCCATAAAACCCTGTATATGCTTGGTTTAGAGAGGTTATTACGAGACGTAAATATTTATACATTTTCTTATTATCTATATTGAATGATATAGGCGAATTATTGGTAGAATATACTGGTTTATAGTCAAAATGGCTATCTAATATTTCCCATTTATTAGTATCATTCGCACCTAATATATAAAAATCCTTTGGAAACGGGGTTAGCTCATTCGTCCCATCTCGTTTACCCGGTAATAATTCATATTTTTTAACTACCAATGTTTTTGGTATTTCTACCTCTACCCATTCACCTTTTATAATTGAATTATTTGCTAATATTGTTTGTGTATTACCTATGTATTTTCCATCATTAGTTATACTAACTGGTAATTCATTCACGTTTACATCAGAAGTATCGCTAAGTGTTTTTTGAACTTTATCTATTTTGGTTTTGAAATCTTGTTTTATTTGGTTTATTTTGTTGTCTATTCTTGTATTCTCCTTTATATTAGAATTACGTTCATTTAAGTACCTCTGATATGCTGGTGTATCTAATGTATATACTTGGGTTGATAACCCACCATCTCCCCAACCACCACCACTATCTGTACGTCTGACTATTAAATAATTCAATGTTCTTACACTAAATCTATCTCCAAAACGATTACCTATAACTGTATTTTCGGGTCGCATACTTGTGTCAGGTAACGCAAACCATTTTGAGTATCGATTGTTATGATTACCAATATGTTGATACGTACGGGTTCCATCAGCACTAATTACATGTGTTCCTAGTCCCCTGTCGCTCCATCCAGAGTTACGGTCAATACGTTCAACCAACATATAATTTTGAACGTGGGTAGCGAATTTATCTCCATAGCGATTTCCAATATTTGATGAAATTGCCTTCACGCCAATTTGTGATAATTGAACTGGCTTTGTGTTTCCACCATAACTACCAATATGCACGTTGCTTGTTTTTTTGAAATCAGTAGGGGATTTTGTTTCTATCCTTTTTTTTTGATTATTATACGTTTGTATGGTTTTAGTCATTTCATTTTTGAAAGAAATAACCTCATTACGTAATGTATCTTTATTCTTCTGATTATCATTTAATAATTTTCGATTTTTACCATCTTTTACAATTTCTCCCCTTGAATAATCACCCTTAGTAACCTTTCTATCTGTATAAAGGTCATCTTGGTATGTTTGTATTGAGTAATTACTGGTCCATTTTGTAGAAGATTTACCATCGGTTACATTTCGTACATTACTATTGGTACTACTACTGGATGCGCGTAATGAAACTGTATCAGATGGGATTATATTTACACTAACACCTGTATCTGATTTTTGCACGTTTTCAAACCATTTCTTGTTATCATCGCTCATATTACTATTAGAATGTTCTTTATAGTAGTAATATATTTTTTATACTTTTCTAAATCGGTACATTAGAATCATTAATCCAACAATACCTATAGTCAGATTTGCTGTTTTAAATAATTCACGGTTAAATATACTCTGGGAATCTTTGTACTTTCCTTCTGAACCACTGTGTATTTGTTGTATATCAAGTATAGTGTCTGCTAATTTCTTGTTTTGACATAATTGTCTATCTAAACAGTCCTTACGATTTTTATTAAATTCTTCTCCTTGACAATCTGTTGGTTGATATGCTTTATTTAATATTTTTTCACAACGGTCTTTATTTGGCATATCTTTTGATTTTATAGCATTTGTGTAAAAAAAATCCTTCATATCATATCCAATTTCAACGTTTAGTGTAGCCATCTTCTTTATATTATCAATTTATTTTTTTAGACACAAATACGATAATAATCGTAAAATAATGCGGTTGAACTTTCTCGTTCAAATTTACAAACTTGTCCTGGTCGCATACACTTTGCTAATGCTTGTGGGTCAAAACGAGATATTTCGGGTAATTGTTTTGTATTCATGATATTATATTTTTGTTTTAATTCATCTATTTCAGAATTTCCTAAAATGGTACATTTTGGTACTAATGTATGGTTTAAAATATTATATTGAAGTCTATTAATATTATGAATCACCACAAATATACCGTCGCGATTATATAAATATTTTATTTTATTTATGGTAGTTTCGTTTGGCTCGTCCTCAATAATGAGGACCAATGTGTCATTCTTTGTAAGTGTATTATCAATATGATATACGTCTTCTATAATGTTATCTAAATTCGCACGATTAATTTGTTTTGACGTTAAATAATATTTTATGTGTATCTTACGTTCATCTTTGGTATGTTTGAGAGTAAAATCTAATTGTGTATTATTATTCATTGCATCAATTTCATTAATACTAAAATCCATGTGTTCTGATGTATCATATTCTAATTCTTCTAATTGGTCTATAAGTGTATTTCTGGATTTAAATAACTTCAAAATTCTGCTGTTGGTTGTAGATGTGTTTGTGCTTGCCATTCTATTATATAAATAAAGTTTATATTTTTATATAATAGTTATCGTATTCAATTTTTCTTCAAATTATACTTTTCTAACAACCAAATTATCAAAGTCCAATTTACCTGATTTTTTTGTATTGGTTGATTCTACCTCAGAATGAATGATTTCATTTTCTATAGGGGGATTAAATGATACAGGTTCATTATCATAGTCGGTTGTATCGCGATTTTGTATTATATTATTCGGTTGCGTATCATTATCAGATGAAAAATCGTTTCCGTTATTTATAATTTTTATACTAATTGGTGGTGGTTGATGAATACCGGTATGACTATCATGATTTCTACCTCCTCCCTCCATTGAGCTATCTGTTGATGATGGTGGCGGTGGGGTAGTAGGGGTCATAGATGATTCATACCCATTTTGTTTATATATATCTAAAGCTGTCACTAATTTTACTGTATCCAAATCTTTTAATCCTGGAGTATTTGTTTCTATTTTTAAAAAACGGTCACCAATATTGGTAACATTCCATAATCGATTAGGATTCTCATCTCCTCTATAATGTACTTGTTCTCCTACCGTATATTCTCGCGCCTGTTTTGATAACTCGTTAAATTCTGGCTTTTCTGGAGTAGGGATTCCATATATTTCTCGGTTTAATAAATCTGAAAAGGTGTCTTCATTTTCATCAACATTTGCTGGAGTTCCCGGAGCATACCCAGGGCTATCACGTGACCCGTATATTTCTCGGTTTAATGAATCTGAAAAGGTGTCTTCATTTTCACCAACATATGGTGAATTAGGGTTGTATGCTGGTGAACCTGGTGGATATGCTGGTGAACCTGGTGGATATGCTGGTGAACCTGGTGGATATGCTGGTGAACCTGGTGGATATGCGGGTGAACCTGGTGGATATGCGGGTGAACCTGGTGGATATGCTGGTGAACCTGGTGGATATGCTGGTGAACCTGGTGGATATGCTGGTGAACCTGGTGGATATGCTGGTGAACCGATTGGCGTGGTTGAAGGAGATTCGAGTGGCGTGGTTGAAGGAGATTCAGGACTAAACGTTATATTTGCCCGTTTTGTCACATCCGTATTTTTGATGTTATTTCGTATTTGTCGTACTATTTCTTGGGGAGAAAACTCAGTATTAAAGGTCAAATGATTAATGTTATTAGAATAAGTCATACTTTCGAGCTGTTCTATATTATCATCTGTAATTAATCGCATTTGTACGTTCATTGTTTGAAGTTCTTGTAATAACAATTTGAACGAATAAGGCACATTCACAATACTGAAATTGCGTCCGAATTTACTTACTTGTTCTAAGTGTTGTTCTTTACCATCTAATGAACCTGTAAATTTCAATGGACCATCTGCCATTGGACTCATAAAAATATTCTTAGACGGGTTATAAACCGCCATCATACCAGTTGTGTTGCAAACTGCCATATGATATTTATCTGCTCTATCCATCATTGATTCGCGTAAAAATTCAGTAGCGCCATGTGAAATTACT
>Ga0228624_1000060_pt1 | contig 71534 bp, 97 predicted proteins | sample 29DmetaG_FD_182744 | JGI IMG/M metagenome (GOLD analysis project Ga0228624, IMG submission 182744) | Seawater microbial communities from Monterey Bay, California, United States - 29D | ecosystem: Environmental > Aquatic > Marine > Coastal | place: USA: California | collected 2016-10-10 | reverse complement strand
CAGATTTATCCATGTCAGCAATCTCTTCACCGTTTACATCCATTAATTCATCAAAGATTTCTTTTGCAGTTGCCTTTGCATTTTCATTAACAGATTCTTCAATTCCTAAATACTTTGCAGCAGCAGATTTTAATTCTTCATAGGTATATTTGTTAGTTAATGCATCATCTAAAATAGTTCCTCCTTTTTTACCGATAGCATACATTGATACATGATCAAATCCTAGCCATGGGCCAACGAATTCATCAGTTGCTTTTAATCCTAGATCAACTGATAATGTCCATGCTAAAGATCTTCTTCCTAAGAATTGGTCATTCACACCTAATTTACCAGCTTTAAGATAACCTGAGGCATTTACTGCTTCATTCAATTCAGTTTCTTCGTTTGATTTGCTTTCGATAATTTTATCAAAGCCTTTAATATATTTCATATCTTTAGATTAATTTTTTTATATATTTAGGATACATCCATGTAATCTCCATGGTCACAGACAACACCTTTCTTTTTTAATTCTTTACAAATTTTATCTAAAAGACTTGGTCCATAAGAACTAGGTACTTCTCCTTTAATACCTATTGACTTTAATAATTTATTAGTATCATCTAGAGATATCTTTGAAGTATGTTGAACATTAGAAGTTTTAGCTACATCATATAGATATGTTCCATAAAATCTACCACCTTGTTCAGTATAAATAAAGCTCATACCTTTTATCTTAAACGGTTTACCACTACGATCTTTATAGTTTACCGCTTCATTTATAAATTCATTGAAGTTTTTCATATTATGATAATTTAGATTTTCCATCCCATACCTTTACGATATAATCTTTACCGTCTTTTTCTAAGTAACGAGGATCTTGTTTAGTAGGTCTCATTAGTAAGCCGTGTGAGTTTGCGTCTCTTCCTAATTTAGTATCCTTTCCTTTTGATTGCCATGAAGAACCTCCTGAAAAATAAGATGAAAATTGACCACGGTTATCTCTATCTTTTGGATCTAATCCTTTAAGAGTTAAGATATGTTTTTGTAAGTCTCCCCATTTAGATTTACCGTTCTTTTCAGCAAAATCCAAAACTTGCTTTTTAATCGTGTCTAATTTCTTAGCTTCATTAAGGGATTCAAATGTGTGTAAGTTTTCCATTTTTATGTTATCTTGTTTTATTATTTATTCTACAAAAATAAAGGATCCAGGTAAAATACCCAGATCCTTTTTAAATTTACTTCTTAGTTACTAAACCTCTTAGGAGATCCCAGTTTCTAGTTAAGAATACGCCAAATGCAATTCCTGCATAAATCTTATAACCGAATATCCACAAACCTGCACCAATACCTAATGATGCCAATGCAGAAAATCCTTTTGTGTCAATCCAACTTACGACTTTTCCAAAAATTTCTTTAACTTTTTCCATTGTTGATTAAAATTATTTTTAACTAAGCTATGGCAATTCTGCAGCAATTTGTTTAGAATGTTTACATGTTCCTCTAAATTTTCCTGCAGGACAGTCACAACTTAATCGGTTACCATTTTTAGTAACAGTATATTTATTCCCAGTTGAGCCTGTAACTTGAAATATTTCCTTTTTTATGTTATCATAAGGGTTTGTAACCTCAACATCATCAAAAGAAATATGATCTTCTACAGGAATCCATCCAGGAAATAAGTATTTTTGCCCACCTATGTTAGCAAAGGCAATTCCCATATGAGATACAAGTTTAATCTTACCCATACCTTATTCTGATTCGTTAGCCCATTCGTTGTCTAAAGTAGAAGAACACTCCACTTTATTAATATCCACTTCTCTAATACTAAATGATGCAAATGGTGTACTATGCAATTTCTCCAATGCACAGTCCTGGTTTGGCCAGTTGTACCTCTCTCGTTCTGCTATTAGTTTAGCTTTTGATACTGCGTGCTTATCATTGTAAGCATCGATGTAAATTGTCATTGTTGCTGTATATCTGCTCATCGTATATTAAGTTTATTAAGTTGATCTAAAGTACCTTCAAATCCAGGTATGTCTTTTTGTGGTTTACCATGATTAGCAATTCTATTCATAAGATCATTAATCTCATCTCTGCTTAACCATCCTACAACATCATCATTATGATCAGGGAAGAATTCTTTAGTTACCCATTCTCCATCTGAATCAAAAATACCGATCTCAAATGATAAGAATTGATTTATACTGGAGAGGTCTTCTCTGGGTGTAGAGTATACTCCGAAGCCTGCGGATACGGATAATTTTAGTCCGTTTTGAAAATGAGTGGTAGATCTGAATCCACCTAACCCATCTTCTCTTTTAAATATAATGTTATGAAAGTTCATAGTTCTCTTCTTTATTAAATTGATTTCTAATTTCTTTTGTCAGCATTTCAGCTGTGATTGATAAATCCTTACCCATAAAGTCAACTTCATGCTCTCGGTATTCATATTTGTAATGTTCATTGCTTTTTGCAGCAACGAGGTTTGTAAGTACCTCTTTCAGATCATCCGCATACATGATCATATCACCTAAGATATTTTCAATTTCAAATACCTGACCACCTTTAGGCTTCCAGTAAGGAGTTGCCGTGTCAGAGTAATTTTCGTAGTACTGTGCGTGAATTGTAATTGTAGCCATAATTTCCGTTTTTTAATTGTTTTTATATAATATAAATATAATCAATTTTGTTGGGAATTGAAAATATTTCTAGGACTTTTTTCTAAAAGTTATTAACAATTTAGATATCAAAATTTTCTTGGATTTCTTTAACTAAAGTTTTAAGCTCTTCCTTGTTAAGAGCAATGTGAGTAAAGAAGTCTCCTTGGTCTCTCAATGTTAATTGAAGTTTCATACCTTCTTTTCCTCCGCTGAATCTTGTCAATGACAATTCAGTGTTTTCCAATTTACCAGTTTTAGTACTGTGGAATTTTCCTTTAAGTGTGTTTAATTCTGTTGACATAATTTCCGTTTTTTAGTTATTAATTTTAGTATCCCATTATTGCCATAAAGGCTACGAGTAAAATAGAGCCACCAATTAGAGTTTTCCAATACCATTCTTTAACCCAGTCATCTTCCCATACAACGCAGTGAAAAACAAAGCTTAAAAGTAAAATGAATAATATGCCTAGAAAATCTAATATCACTATTCCTCGTTTTTAAGTTTAGGCCACTTCTTTAGAATCATTGTACATAATTCATATTCTTCCCTTTCTTGAAAAAGAACCAAGAATGCTTCGGCTGCCTGGTATGGAGGTACATCAGGATTATGATCTTCCGGTACTTTTCCATCCAAAAGTTCACAAACGCTTAGATCGGTTAAAAGAGTTTCGGTATCATAATTAGACATACCCACAAGGAAGTCTTGCAGGTAGTCTTTTGGTATGTATTTTAGATTCTTCATATTATTTAGAGTTTTCCATTTGTAACATTCTCATAGAACATTTGTAACCTCTTCCTAGAGAATCTTTAAAATTAACTGGAGCCTTTCTTGCTCTTGTATTGAATCCGGTTAAGGTATAAGATTTACCTTGGATTGTAATTTGATCACCTACAGATAAATGATCCATGCCGTGTAATCCTTTGTGGCGGTTCCAATCCATTGCTTCTTTTGTAATTGCTTCTCCACCTTCACTGATAGTATTTCCCTTTAATTTAAAGGTTACCTCATTTCCAGAGAATGATGCGTTACCTGCATGTAATTTGATTCCAAATTGATTTTCTACAGCTTTAAGAGCGTTGTCGATTTCAGTTCTTAGGACTTGTAGATTAGCCTTGTTAAATGTTGTGATTTCCGTTTTTACCATGTTGATTGTTTTTAATATAGTTTGAATTAATATATTATAAATATAATCAAAATAGTTGGGAATTGAAAATTATTTCACAACTTTTTTCTAAAAGTTATTAACAATTTAGAATCGTTGGTTATAATTAGGCATATCAATCACTGCTTCCTTTTTACCGTTAAGAATATCAACTAAAAGATCAATACCGATCTGAAAATCTTCCTTTGTTTTGGTAGGTACCATATAAAGAATGTCATTTAGTAAATCCATCTTTCCTGATGTGGTGCACGGCCCACACCTTAAGTACCAACCGAACCTAGCAGGTTGCATACGGGTAATTGCATACCATTGTTTATTGTCCATTTGTACCAAAAGTCCTTCAACTTTTGTAGTACTTTTCATTGGTTTTGTTTTAAGAACTTGTATCATAGTTTTTTTTAAATTAATTCTAATTTCTCTTGTCTATCAAAAGGTAAATATTTTTCTAATAGAGAAGTATGTTCTTCTCTGTATTTTAAGACGGCCACTTCTTTTGCTTTTGCTTCTACCTCGATGTCTACAGCATGACCGTAGTCATTGATCTTCTCGTATACCATATCAGCATGAGCTTGTGCTTTACATTTAGGATCTTCGAATGTACGGCGACATGAAGAATAATGAAATAATGGTTTTACATTATGATGATGCCAAGTACTCATTGCCAATTCAAAAGCTTTTTGCTCAGATAAACCACCTGGCTGAAAACGGTGATGGTGAAAATCAAATGTAATAGGTACTTTTACTGCTGAGAAAATACCGTCGTGGAGATCCTGTACAGAATACATACTGCCTTTGTCATCATTCTCTACAACTAACCTGGCTTGAGCAGATTTAGACAAATTGAGATAATTAGAGGCCCATCTACCCATAGTAGCCATTTTGTCACCGTATACACCATTGCAGTGGATATTGATAGGATAGAAGTGAGATTGTGGAAGACCCATAAGATCCATGATCTCTGCTGTTTGGTTTAGCTCTTTTTGAGTTTTTTCAACCAATACAGGATTAGGAGAACCTAATACATTGAAAGGGCCTGGATGGAAAGATAATCTTTGGCCATATTTTTGAGCCAATGTACCTGCACCTTTTAGAAGTATTGATATCTTTTTGAAGTCTGGTAATTCATTGAGCTCATACTCTGACATCCAAGGAAACATATCCGATGACATGCGATATACCTTGAAGCCGTTCTTGTCATTCCATTTGATTATCTCAATAAGATCTCTGATATTTTGTAATGCTAGGTTGCTGACATGAGACATGCCTTTTTGCTGAAATGTAATCTTTCTACATGTACGGTTTACAGTAATAGGTATATTTCGTAAATGTAAATTGATACAGCAGTATCCTAGTTGAGTATTTGAATTCATATATTGTTATTTTATTAAAATATAACAAAAATAATTAGATTCTGAAAGATTATAATTAATCTAAATCATACCATCCTCTTTTTACTCTATCTAAATAATTATCCCAATCTTTAATTAAAGCTTCAGCGGTAAACCTTTCACCATTTTTTCTACAATCCTTAGGGTCAATAGTATTTATAGATTCTATTGCATTAACAAAATCTTTAAAGTATGAACACCTAAAACCAGTAACTCCTTGAATTACTGATTCTGTATATCCACCATGATCAGTACAAATAATTGGGGTTCCTGATAGTTGAGCTTCTACTGAAGTTAATCCAAATGGTTCTGCATAATAAGAAGGGGATATTACAGATTTAGCTTTTGATAAATATTCTTTTCTATCTTCCCTATTAAGCAATCCTACATGCTTTACATTATCAGGTAATTTGTTTCCTACTTGGCCTAGACCACCTTGACCAGCTAATATAAAGTTTTCATTAGGGAAGTGCCTAGCAAGATCTAAAAATATTGTAATACCTTTTGTTGTATTCGTTCTTCCCATAAATAAATGATAATCATCTTTATCTTCTCTGTATGAAAAATCATCTAAACAACTCGCCATAGGGTAAATAGTAGTTTCATGCCATAAATGATAATCATCACGTTCATGATAGCCCATACAGTAATGTTGGTTTGAGTATGAAGCAAAAACTCTATAAGGTGTAGATTCATCAGGATGTCTATGACCTATATGAGCATCAATAACCTTAACATCTTGGAATCCTGCATTAGATAACTTATTCTTAACCACCGAGCACGCAGGTGTCCACATACATAAAATAAGGTCTCCTGGTTTATAATTACTTAAAATTAATTCTGATGCTTTTTCATCAAAGATTCGCTTACCTTCATTATTATCTTGCCAATGTGTATTAGCAATATCTTTAGTAACAAAATACTTCTCTAAATGTTTTTTATCTGCACACGGCCATTTCTTTGTGCATTCTACCGTAGACTCTGAATAACCGTAATAATGAACCTCGTGGTTATTTCTATGCAAATAAGTAGTTAAATAATAACTTACACTTGCATAAGGATCCATCGGAATTTCTTTTGTTGATGCGTTTCTTGGGCATCCTACTATATGTAATCTCATATTATCTTGTTTATTATTATATGGTTTAATTGTACATTTGTTTAATTACTTAAAGGTGCTTTAATAGATTTATGGCTTTCATAATCTAAAAGTTCGTATGCAAATTCGCCTTTTGAAATATCTGATGCAATTATATTAAGCTCAGGTAACATAATTGGATCTCTCTCAAGTTGTTCTTTTGCTTGTTCTATATGATTTTTATATAAATGTACATCTCCTAGATTTCCAATCAATTGATCAGGTATCATATTTACCTCATGTGCGATGATCTTTAAAAGTAATGCATAACTTGCAATGTTAAATGGAAGACCTAAGAATGTATCAACAGATCTTTGATTCCACATTAAAGAAATTGACCTGGTTGGTATTTCATTATCATCCATAAAGTCTAAAGTATTTATCATACCTAAACCATTACCGTCGTATGGTTTATCAGAATATAGAGCCCACCTTTCATGGAAGCTTAACTCTTTTGTGTATATTTGAAAACCATAATGACATGGAGGTAAAGTCATTTTATCTAATTCACCTACATTCCAAGCTGATACCATTAACCTTCTACTATCTGGATCAATTTTTAATTCATTGATTAGATTTTTTATTTGGTCTTCTCCATTCCAATCTCTCCACTGCTTACCATAGATAGGACCTAGATCACCATCAGTTCTACCAGATTTTTTATAATCACCATCCCATATATGACAATTATTATCATGTAAGTATTTTATATTTGTATCACCTTTTAAGAACCACTTAAGTTCAGTAGCAATAGTTTTCATTGGCATCTTCTTTGTAGTTAACAAAGGAAAGCCTTGTGTCATATCCCATCTGATAGTATATCCAAATATTGATTTTGTACCAGTCCCAGTCCTATCTTTTTTATCTTTACCATAATCTAAAATAGTCTGCAAAAGTTCTTGGTATCTTTCGTCTATTGTAAAATCTTTATCCTTAAATTCGTTTTCTATTATTTTACTCATATTAATTGTTTTAATCTGTGTAAGGTTGATTTAAAATCAGTACATAAATAATCAGTAGCATACCAAGCCATCCAAGACTTTGCTTCGTGTTCATTATACCAACTTAAATCTTTTGTATATTTTGTTAAGTTTATTGCATGTCTTAAATCTTTAGTAACCCAATGATATTCTGGATATCCGTAACTAATTATAGGAACGTTATGCATTAAACATTCTATTCCTGCGCTACTACATTCTATTATAGCAACTTTACTTTTAGGCAAAACATCATGAATAGATTCAAATCCTTGTAATACAATATGACCTAGACTTTCCCAATGTTTTATAACATTATCTAATTGAATCATATCAGATTCTGCCCAAGCTTTTGCATTTTCATGTTTCATATATGGGTGGAGTTTAATAACTACAGGATCATCGGTTTCTAAAACCTCTACCAATGTTTTAAACTTATGCCAATGATCACCAAATGAAAATATAGAACATGTTTCATCTCCTGGCATTTGCCCTACAAATAAAATATGATTCTCTGGTAATTCAACAGAAGGTTTAGAAAATTCTTGTACATTATTATCAGTATCCCATTTGTTTATCTTATCGTTAATCCAATGAGGTAGTGTATTATTAAAAAAATCTATGTATGGTGTTGATTCGTAATTAGGCTTTTTGTATGTTATACTGCTATGTGCTGCATATCCTAATTCATCTATAGTAAAATGATCAGCACCTGGCCCTGACGGTTTTATAAATAAATTATAGTTTCCTTTAGGATTATTATTTTTTCTAATTCCATATTTATGAATATGATTAAAAATATAAAGGTGATTAGGATTATCAGTAATCCCAACATTTACATATTCAGGTAAAATAGTATCTCTTATCTTTCTCTCTATATACACATGTTCTTGTACGCCGTTATTATAAGAACAAAACCAAGGGCTTATCCTAATTTCCCACCCTAATTCATGAAAAGCTTTCCATAGATTAAAATATACATCAGGCCAACCACCTTCTAATAAATCATATTTGTGTGCAGGAAAATTAACTACTTTCATTTATCTAAATCCATTTATTCTTTTTAAAATATAACCACATTCCTAAAACTGTTACTGCAGTTAATCCAGAAAATACCCAAAACCCATTATCATCTGATATTAAAGGTACATCATCAAAGTTCATTCCCCATAAACCAGTATAAAATGATAGAGGTAAAAATATAGTTGACCAAATAGTAAGAATGTTCAGTCTCCTATTCATTAACTTATCATTTCTTTTATCTAGCATTGCTTCTAATAATAAATGAATTTCAAGTAATTCTAATTCTTCTTTCTTTAAAAGCTTTTTCTTTAATAGATAAAAGTCATCTGTGTTTATTTCCTTTCCATCGAAAATTAAATCTTCAAAGGTTTCTAATTCTTTTTTGAGTTGTCTGTCCATAAGTCTAAAGTCCAAAGTAATGATTCAATAAAGTATAAAATTCCAACTAAACCCATACCATAATGAGTCCAGGTTCCTTGGTGCCCATAGGTAAAATCTTCATAGATAGAAGGGATAGCAGATCCCATGATTGCTATACTAAAAATCAATCTTACATATTTGTTATTTAAAAAGTTTTTCATAATAGATGTGGTTTTGCTTCATTCTGCCCAGCATTAGTAACTTGTACATATTCGGGGAAAAATGATTTTATTTCTTTGGCTCCTGCATATGATAAAGCAGATCTTACACCATCGGTTAAACCTTTGATTATATATTTGACACCACCTTTAAATGGAATAATTGTAGATTCTCCTTCTACATTTCTTTGTGCTTGCCCATGAGTAGTCTTTGTTTCTAAAGAAGCAGATCCTCTGTATCTTTTATAAAGAGCATTACCTTTTTCAACCATTTGGCCTGGTGATTCTAAAGTACCAGCGAGAAGAGAACCTAACATTACATTATCAGCACCAACTGCTAATGCCTTTGCAATATCTCCGCTACTTCTAATTCCACCATCTGCCATAATAGGAACTGTTGCAACTTTAGATATTTCTTCAAGGCAAGTAACATTAGGTACACCAAATCCAGTTTTGATTCTTGTAGTACATAAAGAGCCACCACCAATACCTACCCGTAAACCATCTGCACCTGCATCTTGTAATCGTTCGGCTGCCTCTGCTGTTGCAATATTACCTGCAATAATATCTACATGACTAGGTAAATTATCTTTACACCATTTTGTCATATCTATAACATTTTGGTGATCACCGTGTGCAACGTCAATTAAAAGAACCTTAGCTCCATTAATTACTAATTCTTTAGCCCTTATCTTATCATCTTCTTGAACTCCAATTGCAGCCATAATAGGAATAGTTAAAGGTACTTTATTATTATGATAAGAATTAATTAAAGTTATGAGTTTAGTTATCTCATCACACTGTTCTTTAATAGTATTAAATCTATGAATACATCCAACTCCACCTAGCTGATAAAGTTTAAATGCCATTTCACTTTCACAAACCGTATCCATAGGAGATCCTACTATAGGTATACGAATTGAATATTTTTTAGAAAGTTTTGTTGTAAGATCAATTGATTGTCTTGATTTAATACCTGAGAATGCAGGTACTAATTGTATGTCATCATATGTTAAATATGTCATTCTTATTTAGATTAAATGTTACGAAATCTTCTCTTATCACTCCACTGAACTTTCTTACTCTTACCTAGCATACTATACTTAGCAACCTTTTTATTAAAAGTATTTCTCGTCTCGTGTGTATGAGGATTGCCATTGTTTTGTTGATCTGTGCTTGTCACTGTATTACTGTTTATTTTTATATGTAAAAAACTTAATTTGTTTAACCTTTAGTTATTTTAAGTTCTCCTTTTGTTGCAGTTATATTTATAATGTCACCTTCAGAAATTTCCTTTTTAAGAATCATTTCTGCAACAGGATTTTCAATTAATCTTTCCAATGACCTTCTTAATGGTCTTGCCCCATACTTTGGATCAAATCCTTGTTCTAAGATTATATTCTTTGCAGCTTTATTTATTTTAAGAACATATTCACCTACATCATTTAAGTTTTCTGCAAGTTCTTTACATTCTTTATTTAAAATTGACATTACTGTTTTTTTAGTTAAGGAATTAAAAACTATAACCTCATCTATTCTATTTAAAAATTCTGGTGCAAACTTTTTCTTTAATGCTTTATTAATAATATCTTTTTCTGCTTGTTGTTCTTCGGCTACTGTTTTTGTACCAAATCCTATACCGCTCCCAAAATCTTGTACTTTTCTAGATCCAGTATTAGATGTTAAGATAACTAAACAATTTCTAAAATCAATACTTCTTCCTAGTGAATCTGTTAAGTAACCATCGTCTAACATTTGAAGTAATACATTAAAGACCTCTGGATGAGCTTTTTCTATTTCATCAAATAATATAACAGAGTGCGGTTTTCTTTTCACCTGCTCTGTTAGAAACCCACCAGATTCATGACCTACATAACCAGGTGGTGATCCAATCAATTTAGAAACAGAATGAGATTCCATATATTCAGTCATATCCACTCTAATAAGATCTTCATTAGAATTAAACATATAAGAACTTAACTCTTTTGCCAATTGAGTTTTACCAACACCAGTAGGTCCTAAGAAAATAAAATTACCCATAGTCCTATCTCGTTTTCTAATACCCACTCGGTTTCTTTGGATGGTCATCGATATTTTATTAATAGCTTCTTCTTGACCAATTACCTTTGAGGATAAATGTTTATTGATTCCTAATAAGTTCTTGTGTTCTTTATCAGTAATCTTTTCTACTGGTATACCGGTTGCTTTAGATATTACATAAAGAATATCATCTTCGGTAATTTCCATTTTTACTTCGGCCAATTCAGTCTTCCAAGATTTGTATTCTTCTTCAATTTTGCCTTTTAAATTTAAACATGCATCTCTCATCCTAGCAGCTACTTCGTAACTCTGAGATTTAACTGCATCTTTCTTTTCCTTTTCCTTTTCTATTAATTTAGATTCTAGAGATTTTATCTTTTTAGGAATCTTAATATGTTTTAAATGTTTATAAGAACCTACCTCATCTAAAATATCAACAGCTTTATCAGGGAAGTACCTATCCATCATATATTGATCGGCAACCTTTACTATCATTTGAATAATTTCATCAGAATAATTCACGTTATGAAAATCAGAATACTTATGTCTTAGGTGAGATAAAATTTCAATAGTTTCTTCTAATGTTGGAGGCTCAATTACAACCTTCTGAAACCTTCTATCTAATGCACCATCTTCTTCAATACTTTCTCTAAATTCATCAAAGGTGGTTGCACCTATACATCTGATTTCCCCACGAGCTAATGCAGGCTTAATAATATTTGAAGCATCCAAAGATCCAGTAGAACCACCAGCCCCCATGATAGTATGTAATTCGTCAATAAAGATTATTACATCAGGGTTTTCTACCAATTCATCAACAATGGCTTTCATTCTTTCCTCAAACTGACCACGGTATTTTGTACCTGCAACTATTGTTGATAATTCTAATGTGTATATAATTTTTCCTTGTAATGTAACAGGAACAGTACCTTCAATTATACGAGATGCTAATCCTTCAACTATCGCAGTTTTACCTACACCAGGTTCTCCTACTAAAACCGGGTTGTTTTTTCTTCGCCTACCTAAAATTTGTACTACTCTTAATATTTCATCTTCTCTACCAATAACAGGATCAAGCTTATTATCTATTGCTAACTGTGTTACATTGGTACCATAAGTTTCAAGTACTGTTAAATTATTAACCTTTTGCCCTTTCCTTTTTCCTTTTTTGATATTCTCCTCGTCTGGATATATTTCTCCCATAGTTAGTTTTGATTTATAAAATAATTATAACAACATTTTTAGGTTTCTGAAAGCCTTAATGTTTCTATATTAATTATACCTAAAAAAAGAAAATGGTTTAAGCTAAGATTTAATTGAAATACTTAATTCGGAGGTGCCTTTAATTAGGCGGTGGATTAAGCCTTTAGGTATGTGAATAATTTTACCTGGCTCTATTGATTGTGGTAATTCGTTATCAAATTGAAATTGCCAATCGTTTTCGTTAAGAGATTCTACAAAACGATCTTCATCATCGGCATGCCATTTATATAAATGATCTGGTGCACTTTTGTCAAAGTGTCGTAGTACCGTATCAGTAGAATAATCTTCTTGTGTAAAAGGTTTAGTTTGATCTTCCATCTGATTAATTACTTGCTCATTAGTTAATTCATTACACTTACACGATTTACATTTACAATCTTTCATTGCTTATTCGTATATTCCAATATTAATACTACCAGGTTTAAATGATATAAGCGTGGCTCCGATTGTATCACCAATCTTTTCCCATGTAGATTTATCACTCATATAAGAAGATAGTCTTACTTCATATCCTTTACCTTTTTTCTTGACTGATTTAATTGCCTTAGGAGAAAGATCCATATTATCTATAGCCATTTCTAAATCATATTTAAAATCGGTAAAGTTACCTTCATAAGATTCATTCATTATAGTTTTAGCAAGCTTTTTTACTTGAGCTGTTGATTTTATTCCATAACGTGATAACATTTCTTCATTACCGAATTCATCAATAAATTCTATCATATCCTTTACAGTACCTTCATCTTCAATGCGTTGAAACATATCCATTGTTTCTTGATCAGTTCCAAATATCTTTTCTAAATTATTAGAAGCATCATTAACCGATTCTTCTAATCCGTCCTTATTTACTAATGTTAATTTTACAGAGTCATGTAAACTAGTTTTTCTTTTACCAGCTTTACCTTTAGTAACTCTTACATAAGCATCAGCTCCACCAACCTTTCCATCTACTCTTAGGTAGATATCGCCATATTGGCTTTTAACATAATCTCCTGGCATAATTTGACCTCCTTTAGCTTCAGTAATAGATTCATTAACTCGAACGCCATAAGTAGTTCTTAAGTTTTTTAAATCACCTTTCTTAATGAAGTATTGTTTTCCTGTACGTTTCATTGTGTTAAGATCAATAATATCAAATACAGATTCACTTCCAGCTGATTTAATAAATTCTAATGCAACGTCACCTAGATCAAAAGCATCTTTCCAATCCACGAAGAATTTTCCAGGTTTTGCTACTCGTTTTATATAAGCACCGTTTTGTGGTTGGTTATTAGGTGCAATTCCAAATTTTCTTAAATGAGTTAATCTTTGTTGATCACTAGCTTCATTAATTGATTCTTTAACTACTTTATCCCATGCTGCCATAAAATCTGGTCCATCTAGTTTATAATGACCAATGATATCAGCAATAGTGTTATCCATTGACATCTGAACTTCATCCTCATATTTCTCGCCTGTGATAGCTTCATATTCATTACGGATTGCTTTTGCCAATATTTCAGGATCTACATAACGACCATTAATATTTTGTCTTTTTAATGCAGCTAATGAATTCCTAAGAGATCCTACTCCATTAACACCATATCTATATGCTTCATATGTTTTAAAATATTTCATATTATCTGTCTAATTTAATTTAAATAAACTATTGTAAAGTGTAGTTATTTGTTTTTGTAAAGTTCTAGCCTTTTTACCATCCATCTCTCCAATAGATTTTTCTATACTTGATGTATCATCTCTAAGCATAGCTAAAAGATCTCCAAATTCTTTAAGTGTTTGACCGTTACCTTCATTTAGAGGTATTTGGTTGTTTTCGTTAAATTGTTTAAATGATTTCATATTACTTTCCAAATTTTGGTATTCTTCCGAATGATGCTTCTTTTAAAGCTTTTTGAAAATCTTCAGTGTCTGGAATTAAATCCTCAGCACCTAAAGCCTTTGCTCTTTTTGCTATAAACTTAGCAGCGGCTGCCTGATCTTTTGCTCTACCGTATGCCTGAATAGCATTCTTTAAATCTTCTAAGTTTTTAATTGGAAAGCTACCATCAGGTAATGCTAATCCTTTTGCTGCCATTTCTTTTCTTTGATCATTATCGTAATTTTCCATTACTACTAATTCAACATCAGCATAAGCATCTTTAATAGCTTGCTCTAAATTATCATGCGCATCTTTTCTTAACTTAGTTAATCTCTTTGCTTCAGATTTAAATGTTTCTTTATCTGCATCGGTCTTAGCACCTTTAAATTTTAAAAGATTAGCTTTAAGATCTGTCATAACCTTATCTAATTTTTTCTGAGCCATGCTTACAGCCTTATCTCCTTTACCTTCATTAACTGATTCAAATAATGACTGTAAAAATTCTACCTCATCCTTTGTAAAATATTTACCAATTGTTCTTGCATTATTAATCTTTATCTTAAGATCACGAACTTCTTTCTTGCTCATTTCTTTAGCTTCAGTAATAGATTCACCTTTCATTTCAGCCTTACGCATTTCTTTGGCTTTAGCCTTAAGTTCTTTAAACTCATCCTTTACTTTAGTATTGGCACCTTTAACAAATCTATCTAATCCCCAATTAAATGAAGCAGTAAATAATTTATCAAAAGGTAAAGCTCCAAACTTTTTACCGTAAGTAGAATATCGTAACCAATCCGCAAAGCCTTGTGCCATATCCTTAGATAATTTAATACCTTCAACTTCAGATGCATTACCATTTATAACATCTTTAAGTAATTTATCAGCGGCAGCTCTTCTAGCTTCATTGACTTTTTCATTAGCCATATTATACCTTACATCTTCAATAAAATCATCTTCAGTAAAATCTCCATAATCATTAAAGAACTGTTTAGCATTTTTCTTTGCCATTCTTTCTAATGATTTAACATAATCTTGTGCATACCTTAAATTGGTTATCCCTTTCTTTATGGCCTTTTTTAATCCAGCATCCATTACTCTTGCAACGTCGTTCCACCCTTTACCTTCAGTAACTGTAGATTCATAATAATCATCATACCCATATCGATCGTCTTCTTCTTCTTGGTACCATGATTGGTTAGGATCGCCATCAGCCTCTTCTGTAAAATCGTGCCTTTTCCAATTATACCTAGGATCTGTAACTAATGCAGGAAATAAAGTCTTTCTCTTTTTATCTTTAGTTTTCAATTTACCGAAAGCTAAATCAACTCCTTTTTCTCTATCAGCATCATAACCATTCATAGTAGCAACAAGATCATAATAATCCTGTCCACCAAAGTTACCGTAACCATCATATCTAGTTTCCTTCCATTTATTACCTTCGTTGTCATACATATAGACATCAATGGTATTTTGTTTTTCTGAACCAATTTGTTCGTCAGTATCATGAGTCATCCATGAAAATTGACCTTCGTTTAATTTATAGGATTTACTTTCAGCTATAAAATCAGATTTAGATTTAATATATTTCATAATTATAAATATCTTTTTGTCATTCTTTCCCAGTTCTTTAAACCTGCTTGTTTAAGTCCTGCGGCTTTAACAAAGGTTCTCATTGAAACGTCGTTGGCCTTTTTCATAAAGTCATAAATTTCTTCTTTATCTGCTAAAGGCATATCCTTAGGATCAAGATAAGGGAGTAAAGTTTTAATTCTTTCCATAAGAGTAGCATCATCTGGATTAACATCCATCAGAATAGACCTTGAACGAATAGCTCCATCAGGATCAGCCTTATCTTTTGCAAGGTTAGAAATAAATATTACTCTACCTACAAAATCAAAGTATGCTGGTACCATACCGTTTTCTATCATATTAAATTCCCCTTCAGGATCCATTTCAAAATCCTTAGGATCAAATACTAATCCACTCTTCTTAAGATAAGATATTCTTCTTACTGCTTTTGTATCAAGTGCAGCCTTTAATATGTTACGACCATTTTCATCTCTAAAGACAGCATCACAATCATCAAATACTAAAACCTTATTTCTATATTGATACATTTTCTTAAACATCATAATTGTTGATACTGCGCCAGACACCATAATGTAATCATCATCTGCAACAAGCCCTTCATCTGTTAGTGCTTTCTCTACACTAAAGGTTTTACCAGTACCGGCTCTACCAGATATCATTAATGAATTAAATGCGCCTGCAGCAACCTTTCTGGCTATATCATAAATATCTTGTAATGTTTCATCTAAGAATTTAACCTTATCTGCTAAAGTTTCTTCATTTACTTTTACCGCAGCAGGTTCTTCTAAAGTAACATTTTCATTTCTTTTTAATTTAAGAATTGCACCGTATGATATACCAAGATCCCTAGAGATCTTTGCAGCACTCTTGCCAGATTTTAATTGTTTCATTACCATTTTCTGTTCTTGTGCAGTTAATACACCACGCTTACCTTCATTAACAGATTCTTGTAAAGTTTCAACTTCTTTAGCATAAGAAGGTTCACTGATTAATTTAGCAAATTCACTAACCAAAGCAGTAATAGGAAAGGAATCACTACTCATAACAAAATCAGCCTTTCTACTTCCTGCGTCAGAAAAGAAAGCAAGATCACCAACAATACCTGGACCTCTATTCATTCCTTTACCACCTACCCTAACAGCAGCGGTACCTTTATCACTATATAGCATAACACCTTCAACACCATTTGATTTAACACCAAAGGGAAAGACTTTAAAATCTAATTTAGTTTTCTTATTTAAAAAGGAGCAGATTATATTTGCAGCTTGTCCTAGTTTAGTTTCATCTAAACTGTCATTAAAATTAAATGCAGCTTCATTCAATGAATTCTTAAAATCTCCATAATTTGGAATAAATTTCATATCTTTGTTTATTTTTATTGTTTTATTTATTTACCAAGGGTTAGTTGATTTTAAACCTAACTGCTTTCCAAACAGAGAAGGTCCATAACATGCCCAGAATCCTGTCTTATTAGGATCCATCTTTTTCTTTTGATCACATTGATGTCTAGCCCAGAAACTTTTAGCTCTTCCTGGATCATCATTCTTTACAGTTAATCCTGGATCTCCCCATTCAATTTTCTTTGCTACTATTTCACCAGTTTCTTTATCAGTTCTACCAGTATTACGATAAACAATAAACTTTCTATTACCTCCTCGTTCTGGTGAATCTAATTTAACTTTTTTAGTTCTTCCTGTTTTTCGATCTTTATAAATAGCCTTCTTTCCTACTTCTAAGTTTTTTGCCATCCATCCACTCTTACCGTTTAATACTATATTTCCTTTATCCCAATACTGTTCTGCTTCTTCAAATAATTTAGCATGAGCATCTGAACCTAAACGGAAAACAGTATCCTCTAAACCTAATCCATTATCTATATGGTATTTAAGTTCTTCAGATACTTTATCAAAATCTTTAAAGCCTTTTACAAATTTCATATTATTTAGGTAACCCTGTTGTTTTTAATTTCTTATCTTCACCTTTCTTTATTACTTCTTTAGCAATATCAGCATCAGCTCCATAAGAACCTTTAGGTCCATTCTTTTTAGGATCATCTAAAGGTCTACCCCAAGTACCAGGAGCTTTAGTTAAAAATGAATTAACTCTAGCATAACCCCACTGTTCTTGGCCAGCACCAGGTCTATGACCAGCTTTCCATGCAGCCATACCTCTTCTCATTACTAATCTTAATAGAGGTAATGATACACCAGTTTGTTTTGATTTATTCTTAAGACCAGTTTCAATACCTTTACCGCCTATAGGTCCACGATCACCACTAGCCTTTTCATCTAAAGATTCTCCTAACCCATCAGAATAAAGTTCCTTTAGCCAATTATCTAAATCTTTATTAGGTTTAACTTTATCACTAAATTCTTTATAGAATCTTTTCTTAAATTCTGCAAAGTTTTTAGCTTCTTCCATCATTATATGCAATTCACTCATTACACCTTCATTGATTATCATTTCTTCTAATCCTTCAGCGTATAAATCATCAAATGCTTTTGTGTGTTTAGATTTCTTTAAAAGTTTTTTACCTTTAGTATCACCAGGTAATTCTTTGTAAGCAGAAGGATCATCATCAGCCTTAGAAGCTTGATCTTTCATTTGGTCTGCCTTCTTTCTTGAAGTGGAGGTGGATAGATCTTTAAAATATCCATGGTCTTTGATGTTATCTTCAAAGCTTTCTTTTTTCTTCTCTGTAATAAATTGTTTGAAGTTATTAACGAATCTCATAAAAATTTGTATTTTTTTATTTATTCATTAGGATTTAGTTAATCTGAAGATGTCCAATTTGCCCAAGTCCTAGAATTTATTTTTGCATAAGGGTTATCAAGCATTTCTTTCATTTTAGTTTTTTGATATTCATTATAGCTTCCATTAATAATACTTTTTAATGTTGACCTATGGCCCCATGACCATTCACCAATATGCTCTACTAAATCCTTATTGTTTTTATCCACAATAATTAAACACAGTCTATTAGTTTTAAGTATATCTCTTATATACCTACCAAATATACCTTCAGCAATCCAATCATCATTATTTAAACCACGACCATCAGCTACAGCTAATTTATAACCTTCTAAAATTAAATTGCATTGATAAAAAGAAAATGAAGTATCAAACATTATATGAAATTCATTATCATCTTTTACTGGTGGTTTGTCATAATGTTTATTAATATCATTAGTTATTTCAAGATTAAAATTATAATTAAAATTTGGATTATCTTTTACCCAAGTATACTCTATAACTTTATCTTTCCAATACCAATCATCTTGATATTTTACACTTACTCCATAAGCCGACTTATAAGACATTGCATCTATAAAATCATCAATCTTTATAGGCCCTTTTAATATAAGGTCATCTTCTTGGTGTAAAATATAATCATAACCTTTATCTTTTAACCACTCATAACTTTCATGCCAAGTGTAACCTAATCCTTTATTTTCCTTATGTAAAATAACATTATTATAGCCATACATGTTTGCTAATTCTGTTATCTGGTCATCATTACGATCTTTTGGCATATCGTCTATAAATAATCCATCTACTTCATGGTCTCCCCAATCTATATTTTCATTACAGCTACTAAGCGTAGGAACTAAAAATTCCAGCCTATTAGTAGAAAAAATAATTTTGCAGATTTTCATTTAAGTTACGTTTTTAAGTCCTCTATACCAAGTTCTTTATTAATTAAGCTAACGATTTCCTCGTTTATTTTAACTGAACCAAATACTTGCCAATCAGGATCACATAGAATAGAATTAATATTACTAGCAAGACCGGTTTCTAAGATAAGAGCATCAACCTTGCCAGTATACCATTTAATAACATTTTCCACACCACCAGATTTATATAAATTAATAACCTGTTCGTTATTTATATGTCTTTTGTGGAATCCCATTATTTATTAATTGGCCCTTCAACAGATGTTTGTGTTTCTAAATCAGATAATTCCTGTTGTACCTTAGCCAACTCAGAATGATTATCTCTAAGAGATTGATTATCTTTTTGTACATTTTGTACGGCTTCAGATAATGATTCACCAACATTAGCCATTAACTCAACAAATGATTTTGCTTCATAAAAACCAGAACCAGTCATCTTGGTAACCATTTGCCAAAGAATAGTAACACTAGTAGATCTTACAGCTACAATACCATCAAATTCTTTATCCTTAACAAGTTCCTTGGCTTCTCTTAAATTATGATATAGCATAATTAAACCGGTTGCAGTAGTATGTCCCCAAGGAGCATCTTTCTCTAAGAATTTTAATAGTTTATCAAAAACTTTTTTGGTTTTAAAATCTACTGGATATTCTCTTTCCTGCATTTCTTTAATTAGATTTTCATTAATTTGATCTAATTCAGATTCTCTTGTCTTTAATTGCTCTACTGTTTTTGGAGCTTTTTCTGTAGTCATATCAACTACTTTAGTTTCAGTTTCTTTACTCATCTTCTTTTTTATTATTTACTTTTGTTGGATTTGGGTTTGGATTAAATTCTTTATTTACATTATTACATTTTACGCATGCTAGACTGTCCATGGGCAATACTCTATCTGTATCTTCGCCTGTAAGAAACCTACTAATCTTTCTTAAAAAGAAAATAGGTTTAAAGGTTTCATTTCCACATGCTTCACATACAATAGGAGTTGTTTTTGTAGCAATATCTAAATTTGCCATGTTCATTCCTTCCTTTTTCATTAGTTTGGCATTAAGTATGTTATTACTGCACTGATTCCTATAAAACCTATAAGAGCAATAATTCCTATAAAACCTATAAATGCACCTATATAACTACTTTTTAGTTGTTCTTTAGATTTTCCTTGGTTTTCCATAATAGTGATTTATTATTATATAGCTTTTTTAATATTAGTTTAAGAATGTACGGACGTAATCTAAATCCTTTTGTGTATCTATACCTTTATATAAACCAGCTGCTCTAGCATAATTAAAACTTATTCCATTATCACCCCATCTTATCTGTTCCAGATTTTCTACTATTTCGTTGGAAGTTTCAATCATAATGTTTTTATCAATCTTTTCTGTCATTACCTTACTAAATCCGTAAATTCCTATATGCCTTTTAACATATAATGATTGGATAGTAAAAATAGGACTCCTTGTAAACATTATTATTTTATTATTATCAAGTAATGCCTTTACTGTATTTCTATCACTTGCTTGTGATTTTGTTAATGAACCTACTAAAGTTGCAATATTGAGAGGATTTTTCTTAAGTACAGAAATTAAGAGATTAATATCATTTTCATTTATTATAGGCTCATCACCCTGAACATTAATAACATATTCATAATCTTCTTTATAATGCTGATATGCTTCTAACACTCTCTCTGTTCCAGTCAAATGTTTTACATCAGTCATTATAGCTTCACCACCAAATAATTTAACAGCTATCTTTATTTCCACATTATCAGTAGCAACTACAACTTTATCAACATCAGATCTTTTAACAGCTTCATAGACCCATTGAATCATTGGCTTACCGTTTATATCAGCGAGCGGTTTACCAGGAAGTCTTGTAGAACCCCATCTTGCCGGTATGATTGCAATTACTTTATTCATTAATTACCCATTTGATAATCAGAAGGAGGTAGTTCATTTAGTAAACTGCCTGGTGTGTGATTAGATTCTACTTTACTTTTTTGGCCTAAGTAACCGCTATGGTGTCTTTTAGAATATTCCTTCTTTGTAAATTTAATTTTTTTCATTAATTCTACTACTAAGATATCTCCTATAACCGTCATAAGAGTTGTTGATATTGTTGGAGTTAATCCTAAAGGGCATATTTCATTAGCATCACCAGTATGTAAAATTACATCAGACTTCATTGCTAATGGACTTTGTTTTTTACCTGTTATACATATAATATTAATATTAGAATACATGTTTTTAGATAACTCAATTAATTCTAGTATTTCTCTAGTCTTACCTGAATTTGATAAAAGAATAAGAACATCGTTTTCTTGAAGTATTCCTAAATCGCCATGCTGAGCTTCACTTGGGTGTAAATATACAGCAGGAGTTCCAGTTGAACATAAAGTAGTTGCAATATTTAAGGCTATTTGACCAGCCTTACCCATCCCTGATAATACAACCTTGCCTCGTGGTCCTAGACTATGTACTTTATTTCTTATTTTATTTACTGCTAATTCAAAAGAAAAATCAATAGGGATATTACTTATTGCTTCTATTTCCTTTTGGATAAGTTCTTTAATAGATTCTTCCATTATCTTAATGATTCTTTGCCTTGTAAAACATCCATCCAATGATCACACATTTCATGCATCATTGATTCAAAAGTATATTCTGGTTTCCATTTTAAAGTTTCTCTAATTTTTGTAGAATCCCCTTTAAGATAAGGTAATTCTTCAGGCCTCATAAACTTTGGATTTTGTACAATGTAATCTTTATAATCTAAATCTAAATATTTAAATACCAATTCACACATTTCTCTAACTGAATGCGTTTCCATTGTTGATACTACAAAATCATCAGCCTCATCATGATTTAGAATAGCATGCATTGCTCTTACATAATCTTTGGAATGTCCCCAATCTCTATAAGAATCCATATTACCTAATTCAAGTTTATCTTGTAAACCTAATTTAATAGAACATGCAGCTTTTACAACTTTATTAGTTACAAAGTTACTTCCTCTTCTTGGAGATTCATGGTTAAATAAAATACCATTTACTGCATGAAGGTTATGTGCTCTTCGGTAATGTCTTACAATATTATACCCAAATACCTTTGAACATCCATAAGGTGATACTGGATTCATAACACTAGTTTCTCTTTGGAATCCATCATCCTCGACAGTTAGCCCAAACATTTCAGAAGAAGACGCTTGATAAAATTTAGCATTAGGGCATGCTCGGCGATATGCTTCTAATACATTTAAAACTCCTAATGCATTTGTTTGTACTGTGTATTGAGGAACATCAAAACTAACTCTTACATGGCTTTGTGCTGCTATGTTATAAATTTCATCTGGTTGAATTTCTTCTAATAATCTTTCAATGCTTCCTTGATCTGAAAGATCACCATAGTGTGTTGTTAATTGACCACTATCATAAGCAGTCTTTAATCTTGCTGATTGATTTTCAGATGTTGAATTTCTTCTTACAATACCATGTACTTCATAACCTAAATTTAATAGATATTCTGATAAGTATGATCCATCTTGACCATTAATTCCTGTAATAAATGCTTTTTTCATTTTCTTTTTATTTTAATTATCGAGTTTGTAAATAAGGATCTACCTCTTCTTTTTTATTAAACACAGCCATCTTGGTTAAATCAGGCCAATCTGTTATTACCCATTGCTTAGGTTTCGTTTTAACTGCATCATCAAATTTATCTAAACCTAATTGAGCAGTTTCTGGTGTCATATAATAATGATACCCATATGTTTCTATATCTTGATCTCTCCACGGTATATTAGGAATTCTTCCATCATATGACATTTTCTTTAAAGCAATTGCATCTTCTTTAGTATCACAAAGAATAGCACCGCCTCTTCCTAAAGATAAATGTTTTTGGAATTGAAAACTTAAACACATAAATGATCCTGGGATGTAACTATCTTTTTTCCATAATACTGCTGCATCATAAATAGGTTTGAAATGTTCATTAACTTTATAATAATCTTGCCACTCTTCATCTCTCCACTCTAAATTAATATTTAATTTATTAGCCAAGAAAGGAACAGATATATAAGTTCTTTTTGGTACTGTAATTGTTCCAATGTTTTGTAATCTTAAACATAATTCAATTCCGTGTGTACATGCATCTAAGCAGACTGCATACGGTGCTCCAAAAAATTCTGCAAGCCTTTCTTCTAATTTTGTTACATTTTCAAAACTCATATACTATTTTTATTTTATTATATATTATAGTAAATTTAATTAACTAAATGAACTTTCATAGCAGTACCACTTACCTCAAAACCATTCTTATCATAAAAATTAACCAGAGACTCATCACAAAATAAAGTTACTCTGTAACATCGTTTTTCTTTTGCAATTTTAACCAATTCTTTAATAAGATCAACACCTATTCTTTTTCCTCTTACTTTATTATCAACAACTATATCTTCAATGTGGCCAGCAGATTCCCCTCTAATTTTACTTTCTATTACAACTGCACCGTAAGCAACAATTTCATTATCATATATACCTACAATTGAGTTAGAAGAAGTATTAGAAATAAATGAATCCCAACATTCTGATTTATCCCTAGAAGAATAATCTATCTTTGTTAATTGCTGTAATAAAGGAAAGACTTTATCTAAATCTTTTCTTTCAACTTTTCTAAATATTATTTTTTTATCCATTATTAATTATATGGCTCTAACTATATTTTGTTTATAATTTGTATAGCTTATTAATTGAAGTACTTAAATAAACAGCAGTATTTGAAATGGCAGATACTGGTGCTTTTAAAAAGTAATTACATTTACTTAAAGTGTAAATTTCTTTAATACATTCTAAACCCATATAATATTTATGAAATTTTCTATCATCTTCATATCTCTCATAAGGATCAATATGATTCCTTTCGTTAGTGGCACGATAAAGGTTATGATAAACTACTGGTATATTAAAACTTTTTTCTATTATAGGTAATACTTTGCTATCATCAGTTGCAATAAAGATTTGATTTATATTAGGGTTTTCTGATAAGATAGATTTAATTTTATTAATGTAACTATCCAAAGGGTTTTTATTATTGTAATAGCGATTATTATGATGAGCCATATCAGTTAATCTTATATGAACACCTAAAGTTTGTTTTCCTTTTAATACATTATTATAATAAAGATCTAATTCTTCTTTAATATAATCTTTAAGTTTAAATGATTTATTAAATTTGTATTGTAAGTTAGAATAATCAGATAGGTTAACATCTCTATAATCAAAGTTAGGTTTATCAAAGTCTGTTTTTAAACTACTTATAATCTCGGCACCTTTAGGTAAAGATATTTGATCATAATAATATTCCCAACAATTAGAAGTATTAAATTTGTTAAAATTTTCTTCTGTGCATACACAAGGTACAGTTTCCATATCTATGTAAACAGTATCATCCGTTGATAAGTTGTTAATAATATTAAGAGCAATTGTTATATTACTACCAAAGCCTGCTCCAGCAAATCTATGAGACTGGCCTATCTTATGAAATTGTATAATCTTATTCATAGTAAGATTTTAGTTTTTGATTAATTAAGTCTTTACATGCAACATAACTTAAATGAATGGCATCTTGGAAATAATGATAATAATCGCCTTCACTAACTATATTATCCCATATACTTATAAAGTTAATGTCTAAAGCTTCGCACCTATTATTAAACTGCTCATTCATTAGCTTAGATAATACATTTCTTTTCTTTGGTGAATTATACAAATGATGAGCTTTATTGTCACTAATGCCACTAGGAGGTACACCCCATACCAAAACATTATATCCTTCATTCTTGTATTTTTTTACAAAATTAAAATAGCGATCTGTAATTTCATTTATAACACCTCTAACATTTCTTCCTAATTCTTCTTGTTTACCTATATGCATACGCGTATCAATTTCGCCATATACAAATAAAATATAATCCTTTTCTTTGCATATCTTATATTCTTTAATAATTTCATCCACCATTCCAGTTTTTGTTATCATGTTATATGCTGTATTAGGACCAGTCCTTATCGCTGTAAAATTAGGATCGTTTTGTAAAAAAGGATTATGTGGTTGATTAAGAATTATAAACTTACCGTTTTGTATTTTATAACAATATCCATACTGAGGCTGAATAAAATGACCTTTCTTACCATCATAACCGTTGAATAAACTTGAATGACTATCTCCTATTACATATATCATACTCCGTAAATCTTTTGTATGTTTTCTGATAAAATAGTAGCTACTATAGAGACAGATGATTTATGAGCCTTTAAAAAATACTTACACTTGGTTAATGTAAATATTTCTTTCATACACTCTGTTCCTAACTTATACCTATGATTTTCTCGGTCAGCAGTAAATCTTTCATAAGGAGTAGAATGTAAATTTTCATCATCAGCTCTAAACATATTAGGCCAATAAATAACAGGAACACTTATAAGAGATTGTAATTCTTTAATCGCTCTGTGATCATCTGTAGCTAAAAATACTTGTTTAATATCAGAATTTTCTTTTAAAATGGAATTAATCTTATCAGCAAATTTATTAACTTTAGGGTTAGATCCTAAAAGAGCACTGTAATCAGTTAGTCTTATCTGTACTCCTAATGTTGGTTTATCTTTAATGTTAGTTTTATAAAAATCATCTATTTCTGATTTTAGATAATCTTTAATTTTAAAGTTATTAAAGAATTTATTTTTTAAGTCTATGTAATTATTAGGATTTAAAAAATCTTTTTGTATGTCATAATGAATGTTCGGTCTGGTTTTACTATTCATATATTTTAAATCATCCTTTTCATTTATTGATATTTGATCAAAATAATATTCCCATGAATTATAAGTGTCATGTAAAAATGAATCCTTTTCAGTACAGCAGCATTCATTAGTTTCCATATCCACATACATTCTATCGGAATCATTAATATAAGTTAATGCATTAAGAGTGATAAACACATTACCTGCAAAACCAACCCCTGCGAATTCAAAAGAAGGTGCTATTTTAATAAACTCTAATTTATATTTCTTTGCTTCCATTAGTTGAACATGTTTTATAAACTTTATTAAATTCTTTGCCCCATAACATAGTCCCTGTAAATATACCTGATAATCTACCATAAAAATAATTACTCATACCTAAAAGCTTAGTTTGAATAATTGTTTCTTCTCCTAACAATTTACATTGATTATTTCTTTTAGCTGATATATTAGGCCAACACATATATTTTGTTATGTAATCCATAGATTCATCTGTTCTTCTAAATACATCTTTCATAAAATAAGAATTAGGAAATTCTTTACTTAATTCATTTACATATTCTTGTTCTTCACTTGCAAAAAATAGTTTAGTTATATCAGGATTTTCTTTAAGGATTTTCTTTATACCTTTTATATAATCTTTTACTAAAAATTGCCCGAACACTGGATGGTCTGCATCAATATTATTCTTATAATCTTTACTATTATATTCACAGCCTCTGGCCATTACACCTAGTACTACATGATCCTTAAATTCCTTTTCATATATTTCATTAATCTTATTTAGTATATGTTTTTTAGGCTTTATGTAAAGTTCATCAATATGTTGTTGTTCTTTTAATTTAGATGGTTCATTATAATAATGTTTACCGTGATCAATTACAGACATGATATCTGTACCTTTCCAATAATCAATTTTATCATTATCTTGCGGTATTGGTTGATCAAACCATAAATCAAAAGGATTTCCTTTAGGTATAATTACATTAGATCCATGCCTACCAACACCATTATATGAAGAATCGGCAAAAGGATTAAAACCATCAACAAAAGTTGTTTTACTCCAATCAATATAAGGTACTGTCTTCTCTTTATTTTTATGATGTATTATGATTTGCTCCAAACACATTCTATAATTTGAAAAGAATCCATATCCGTAACCCCACCCATAACATGTTGGTGATATATTATAAAAATTATTCATCTAAAAAAGTCTTGTCTAATTTTTGCCCTTCATAAGGCCCAGTTTTATATTCGTACACTAAAGTATCATCTTCTAATATTTCATATGTATGACCACCTTCTAAGGTAAAAGAAGCATCACCTGGATTTAATATAGGAGTTGCTATAATTTGATCATCAATATCATAAAAAATACATTTAACTTTACCTTTTATTACAATCCATGATTCTTGTGCAATAACATCTCTAGTTCTATTTTTCCAAATATGTTTATGTGGTTTAAATGTTTTACCATTTTCCATTTTTAAAGTAGAGCATTGAATGAAATGTTCTTCTGGTATTAAATCAACTCTAGGTTCTGTTATTTTATCCAATCTTTGTACTATATGTAATAGCTTTGTAGGATCTACTTTTGAATATATTTTTTCCATAATTTATTTTTTATTTATGCGACTGAGAAATTCATCTACTGAAAGAAGATCCAATAACTCTTTTCTATTTTTTTCTAATAGTTCATAAGTTAATTCTTCTTTAATTTTTAATAATTTTTGGTTTCCTTTACTTATAACACCACAACCAAAGCATGCATCTACCACAAACATGCTTAGATCTTTTCTGTTAGATTTTAATTTTACAAATGATTTCCAAACATCTCCAGTCCACGGCATATTTAAATTTAAAGGTGGATTTCTTTGCATCAATTCAGATGTTGGATTCATATCATGACAAATAATATAACCTCCTTCATTTAATACATCTAAAGAATTAATAATATCTTTACTTATTTGATCTGCTGTGTGTAAACCATCAAGAAAGATAACATCAAAGGTTTCTTTATTTTGTTTAAAGAAATCATCAGAAGTAAGCTTATGAGTTATTTTTACTTTATCTTCAAGGCCAGATAATAGCTTTGGAAAAGGTTCTACTAAAAACTTTTTATTACATTTAATTTCATTAAAATTAATACCGCCACCTGCACCTATTTCTAAATAATACTCGGCTTTAGTTTTATTAATTATTGTTTGTATGACATCATATCTTTCCATATTATTTAATTATTTTTTTCCAACCTTCCCATACAAATTTAAAGTCATACTCTAAAGTAAAATCTTTACTAAGGGTCTTTCTTATACTATCTCTTCTTTCTTCTGCCTTATCAATAAAATTATGAAATTGTATTTGAATATCAGAAAATCTTTTTAGTTCATTATTTTTAATTACAGCTTCAAGTAATGAATATTCTTCCCCTTCTATATTTAGCTTTAGTAAATCTACCTTTTCTAATTTTAATTCATTTAAACAATCTAAAATATTTACAACTTTTATTAATTCTGTGCCGGTAAATTTACCGTTTGTAGTATGCACAGAGGTTCCATCACCCTGTAAGTTTATTTTAAGAGATTGAGTCAATCCACCTAATCCATAATGAAAAACTTTTATCTTTGAATTACCTTTAAATTTATTTACTATTAAATCATAATATTCTTTTACAGGCTCAAATACATAAACATTGCATTTATATTTGTTATATATGTTTTCGGCAAACCAACCTTTATAACCACCTGCATCTATAACTATAGAATCTTTATCTAAGTTATAATTTAACCTAAGGGTATAGTCGCCCTTTTCGGCTAAGAACTTTGCTACTTCATTCATACTCCGTATATTTTTTTAATTTTATTAGATATCCTATCCCCTGGTGATAAATGATATTGGTTTAGTAAACATCTTTTATAATTATCTTCTATAGCTCCTAATCTTTTATTATAATAATCAGGTGTTAGTTGATTAATTTTATTAATAGCATCCTCACCATCTTTTACTATAATCATCCCTTCTCTATTAAAATGTTCATGAATGTTTTTGTAACCTTTATAAATAGGTATAGTTTTATTAATAAAGCAATCTATTAATCTTTGGCTAAAATTTTCATCATCATTATTTTCAGGACATATGTTAAACATAGATTTATATAAAATAATCTTATCACTGATTTCAAACTGTTTACCTTGTGGAAGTAATGGGAATTTTTTGGTTGTACCAAATGCAGACGTAGGGCTTTCATTACTATCAAAGAATTTTATAGGAATATTAATTTTATCTGAAGCTTCCCAAATATCCTTTCTTATAGCATAAGGGCCACCTCGATACATTTTAGATGTACTATTAAAACTTACACTGAATTCTTTTTCTGTAACTTCATGAGTTCTATCAATTTTGCTATGGCATGTCATACTACCATTTGTCCAACATTCTGCTAAAGGAGACCAATGTGCATGAGGAACTGCATTAACAATATTTCTATCAGTGGTAAAAATAAGATCAAATAAATGAGCATCACGTATAACATCTGCTGAAGGTTTACTATTTCTTAACGGTTCTTCAAAATGTATAAAGAATATTTTTGCGCCAGGATTAGTGTTTCTTAGATTTTGAACTTGCTGAGGCTGATATTGCCTACGAACTAAAACAGAAGGAAAAGGTAAATTTACCATTAACCAATATCTTGAATTTTTTGCTAAATAGTTTGCCATCTTTCGGGTATTATATTATTGCCTCTTACTGAAGTAAACCATTGAGCAGGGCCTATTACTTTTTTATTTGCATTTTTATTTAAATAAGCACCCCACCAAGAAAATGAAGAACTTGAAATTATATTATGTGTACATTTAGATTGTAAAAACATTTCTACATAATCTTTTTCATTATCAATAAATACAAACTTATCTCCAATAAAATTTTTCTTACACCAATCTAAATCATCACTAAAAATTAAATACCTATCTACCTCACCTACACAGTCCATTCCTTTTTGGTAATAATCCATGTCTCTTACTGCGTGTAAACCATAATTTAAGTAATCACCTCTTCTTATATGAATGCTACAAGTTACGCCTTTTAATAGATTATCATATTTTATTAATTGATGATTTGTAAATTCACTAGGCTCAAATAAATTTAAAATTAGAGTTTTATTTGGAAAGTATTTTTCTGATTGAAAAAAACCATCATATAAAGTATCATCTGTAACTTTAAAAGATTCATAGTGGAAAGGTACAGCTTTTCTATTAGTTGGTGGTTTTTCTATCTTAGGCCAATTAAAATTTTTAAAAATTTTTAAATAATCAGTAGCATGATTTAATTTAGGATTATGTACTTTATCATTATTTAGGTGCTGTAGATTTTGATCAATATTCCAATACCCTGTTTTAAGATTTCCCATAAAACCTTCATATTGTATAAAAGAAGTTTGAAACATCATATTACCTAACCCACCTTTTAGTCTACAAGTTATCATTTAGCATTATATTTTACTTTCATTCTTGTACTATAATCTCTAAACCCATCTTGAATGTCACTGTGACTTCCTCTCTGCCAAGCAAGAGGTGGATTGAAAGCATAAGCATTACACTTAGGTTGAACAACTGCTGCTAAATAACCATCAACTGCAGTATAAAACCAAGGCTCTTCAGCAAGAACAGAATTTATTGCTAAATCATAACAACTTTCATTAATAGCATAACATGTAGTGGTAATCATTCTTGCACACTTTACTACATTTTCACTAATTTTTTCTGGAATGAATCTTCCCCCACGATCTTCATGAATTCCTCCAAAATACAACATATCCCAATCAGCAGGAACTTCCTTTATTAATTTACTAAACTTATTATGTAATTCTGGTACAAAATCACAATCATCTTCAACTACTAAAACATTCTTCCAGCCTTCTGCCTTTGCTCTTTTCCAAATATTTACATGACTTGCCATACACCCTGCTGCGCCGTTCCAAGAAGCTCGCCTAATTGCATTAATACCTGCATCTCTTTCAGTTACATGTTTCCATCCCATAGGATTTCCTTCTACTGCTGACATTCTTTCTACGATAAGATTATTAGCACTCCATTGTTTCCAGGATTCTTCTAACCTATCTTTTCTTTTATCTAAATTTATACAAATTATTTTATCAAAGTAATTATTTATCATATTATTATTATTTTAGTTGCCAGAGAGATAATGTTTTGTCAGCAATATAATCATCTCCCCATTTATATTTTTCCGTTGGGGATGCAATGCATTCTAATGGTTTATCCATTCTCCAAGGTGATAATATAAAATTTTGCGGTCTCCAACCATTAAACTCTTCAATATCAATATTTACCTCAATAGAATTAAAATGAGTAATAAAAACATATCTTATAGATGATTTATGTAAAGATTCTAAAACCTTTGATACATATTCATTTGGAAAATGTACTAAAACATCTTTAAGAATAATAGCATCAAAATTTCTACCTTCTATACATTTGGAAAAATCATTAATAACATCGGCTTTAATAAATTCTATATGATTTTTCTTTTCATACTTATCTTTATTTGACTTTATTAAATCATCTACAATATCAACACCACGGTATAATTTAAATTGATCTACGATCTCTTTCATCCAATTAAAATCACCGCATGCAATATCTACTATATTTTCAATTCCATATTTTTTGCAAATTTTAGGCAATTCTAATCTAAGAGTTTCAGTATTACTTAAAGTAGAACCAGTACCTGACACAGACTCTTGTTGATGATTAGACCATTTCTCTTCATCAAAAACTTTAGTGAATATTATTAATTGATCATTATCTTGGATACTCATTACAATTTATTTTTTAATTTTCTGCTTGCTTGAAAATGCTCTATGATAGGTTTAACATCTGGATACATGGCCCTCATACTATCAAAAATCATGGTATATTCTGGTGGAAGATTACCATCTTTAATCTTTCCTTCAGTTCTCATTTCAATAATAGACTTTCCTAAATTCCATTGCTCAAATGTTTTTGCATTAGGCCCTTCTGCTATATTTTCCCCTTCCCACCTTTTACATAAATCTCTCATATGAGAATTATTTGCCATATAAATAGTACCACTTAAACACTCATTTTTTCTCCACCTAAAATCTTGCCATCTTACAGCAATGTCGTAATTATAATTGTCAAATAATTTAGGATATGAATGAATGATAGCATCACTGTCCACCCAAACAATACTCTTACCTATATGCTTATCTAACATTTGGCCCATAAACTTAGCCTTAAATCTAGTATTAGCTTGCCAATCCCCTAAGTTTTTTACACCAACAATATCATAAGGTATTTTTAATTTATCTAAAGATGATTTAAGTTTTGCTGCTTCTTTTTCATACGGAGTATTAACTGTATAGTAAGAAACAATAATATAAGGTTTTTTATTATTTAGAACAGCAGTCTTTTTTAGAATATTATTTAGTTTGCTACTTTTTATTAATGATTCTAATGGAGATGGGGTTAAAGTACTTAAAACAGACTTAAATTTTGCTGATGTTTTTTTATAGCTACTTATTGCATCTAATAAAGATTCTTTATAGCTTTCTATCAGATTTTTAATGTTTGATGTGTTACCGTATTTAGTATGATAGTGTTGATGTTTTTGAGTTACGCTTAAATCAAATCCTATTAGATATATTTCTTTATATCCTAATAAGATTGCTAGCTGTATGGCGCAAAATCCACTATTGTTACCATGCACAAATTTATTTTCATCTAATGAAAACCCTGTAGGTATTTTTTCATGATTTGAATAAACAATCCCAGAAAATTTATTTAGCTCTCTATATACGGTGTTAGTTCTTGTATCTATTACTTCCCCATTAATTGTTTTTATATAAGCATTACCGGTATTAACAATAAAATAACTATACTTAGCTTTCTCTGTTACTTGGCTTACTGTATTAATATTTCTTCTTGGATCAAAATAACTATAATCCATTGTTATGAAATATGTAGGGTTAATTACATTATTTATGGAAGCATTAACACAAATAGTATCCTCATCTTTTAATAAATCTAAGTTCATACCTTTAACGGAAGGACCGCCACCAATTATAAAAACTCTATTCCTTTCTACGTAAGGCTTGTAAAATTTATTTAATGTAGCAGGAAATAACAAGTCTTTACTTCTAGGAGTCTCCCTAGACCTTAAAGGTCTTATCGTCCTCCTATTCTGTGGTGCCTTGTCAACAGTATTAGGGTTTATTAAAATTTTAGGTATTCTTCTTTTACGCACTGAGATAAGTTATTTTGTTATTTATTCATACTAAAAAAGGGAGAATTTCTTCTCCCTTTTCTAAATGTTATGAGAAGTAAGTTACTTAACTTTTTCAATAACAGGCTCAGTAGGCCCTTCTTCATTAACTACTGCGTTGGCATCTTCACCTTCAGCTTCTGTTGTTGGTGGTACAAAAACTTTAATAGCTTTTGCAACCATTTCAGCGTCTTCTAATGTAAATGCGCCTTTACCTTGTGCAATGCGCGCAGCTTGTATAAGTACATTAACTGCTTGCCCTTGATTCATCTCGTTAGTTTCTTTTGACATAATTTATAAATTTGTTTATTATTATATACCTTAAATTAATTTAGTTTCATAATATTTCGATATCATTTTCTAAATCTTTTTTGGTTGGTATAGTAACATATAGTATACCTTTTTCTACTTTTGCTTTGATTTTCTTTCTATCAAAATCATCAGGTAGACCAAACCTTTTACTTAAAGGTGGAGTCCACATGTTATCTTCACTTTCAATTACAACACTTAGGTCATTCTTAATAAGTTTGATTTTAATATCTTCTTTATCAAAACCAGGAACTGGCATTTCTAAAATGTATTTACCATCTTCTTTATCGAAGTGGTATTCTTTAAAGGGATTTTTGATTTTATCCAATTCTCCCCAAAACGGATGGTCCTTTAGGATCTCATCAAAATTTGATTTAAATGTAAACATAGTTTAATTATTTTTAGTTATAACAAGGATTATTCCTTATTTAATTAATATACTGAAAAAACCGTGCCACAAGTGAAATAGCACGGTTTTTCGGAAATATTGTCATCTTTCTATGTTTGGTTATGACATTGTGTCAGGTTAAATGTCTATAAAGACATTAGCATATCCATTAGTTCAGGTTGAGGAAACATATCAGATTTAGTTGTACGAACATTACTGTGTGTCCATAATCCTTTATGCTTTCCTTCTAATACTTCTTGATTAAATTCAAATGCATCAGCACCTTTTTCTTTAATAAGAGCAGGTAAACCGGCTCTAACATCAATGTTATCTCTATCACCAATCCAAAGTATCCAATCTCTTAGTACTTCTATTTGTTTATCAGAATACCTGTGCCATGTTTTATATCCTCTAAAAGGTTTTGCTAAAGTAACAAGTTGAGATGCATCGGCTCGAGTACCTGCATATGTTTTACCATCTTTAATCCATCCAAAATTATTTACTTCAATTCCTACAGAGTTTTGGTGCATATAGCTTCTTCCTGTTCCTAAGTGCCATCCCCAACCACCGGCTGGCATACACTGTACTAATTCACCGTCATATTGATTATCATTACCTTTTATTGATTGCCCACCTAAAACAAATTCTGTTGCAACGCTACCTCTGGTATCACCTGCCCAATGATCAATTGTTTTGAATGGATTATTCCAACCTGCGGTATGATGAAGAAATACATATTCTGGTTTACTACCTGTAAAATATTCGTGCTGTGGTAAAAAATGTTTATGAATTATTAATCCACATTTCGTTTCGTAAGTAAGCTCCGAATTATCAGTGCTAGCGAGACCCATACAATCCCAAGTGGCAGGACCAACAATACCATCAACCACCAGTCCATTTTGAGATTGCCATTCGCATACTTTATTATGAGTTTTCGGACCAAATTTACCATCAGCATTAATCTTTAAGAAGGTTTGTACTTCAGCAACTTCAGGTCCAGTAGATCCTTGCTTTAATATCATAGTTATAGTTATTTGATTTATTTATTCTTTCTCTTATCATAGAACTCTTCATATGCTTCAATAAGATCATCTACAATAGGATCCCTATGATTTTCAAATAATGTAATAGAAACAAAGTTCTTTATCTTTTTTCCTAATTTGTATAAAAATCTAAAACCTGAATCTCTGCTATTTTTTAAATCAACTTGCCCGTCATCTCCACATACAATCATTTTTGATCTTAAACCTATTCTGGTTGCAATCATTTCCATTTGGCTCATCGTAACATTTTGTGCTTCATCAACAATAACAACACTATCTAAAAATGTTCTCCCTCTCATAAAAGCCACTGGTACTATTTCTATTTTACCATCTTTTATAAAAGGATCTACACGTTCTTTACCATATAAAGTATACATGTTTTGATATATTGGTTGAACCCAAGGATCCATTTTTTGGTGTAAATCACCAGGCAAAAATCCAATCTCTTCTTTTGATACCGTTGGTCGTGTTATTATGATTTTTTCATAGTGTCTTCTGAAAAGACCATCTAATGCTACTTGGCATGCTAATAGAGTTTTACCACTCCCTGCTTTACCTGATAATACTGTTATTGTATTTTGTAGTATTTGTTCTTTTGCGCTTTTTTGTTCCTCGTTTAGTTGTATATTAAATTTAATTGGATTTTTGATAACTCTTTTTTGACGAAAGACATCGTCATCATATGTTCTTGCTGGCATTGCGAATATTTTTTTTACTCTAAGAGTTTAGTTTCTTAAGAGTTGGTATACGAATTACTCGTACTGATTACATGTGTTCGCTCCTGTTTGCCTGGGCTTTTTATTTCTGAATCATTTTTTTCCTTTGGGACTTTTTCCACATGATGAACAGTGGCTTTACTAACTCTTGATGCATCTATAACAGAATTATCAATCGTAGGTATTATTTCGTCCTTTTCTTGTGATTCATTAATAACCTCTTCCAAGTTTTCGGATGGTTTATTATCAATCTCTTCAGTTAGATTTTCTGAAGTTTTTTTTATTTCTATTTCTGTGGTAATTTCTTTTACTTCTGTATTAACTTCTTCTGTAGCAATATCTTCTATTTCTAATTCTTCGGGCTTTATATAATCAGTAAGAGATTTTATAAAACCTAATGCAACTAATGGAAGTATAGCTCCACTAACTACAGACAAAATTCTTTTCTGAATGATAGGCTCTTCTTCCTCTAAACCAAAGAGTTCTATCCATCCCATATATTCTTCTAAGTTAACAAATGCATGATATGAATTTGCCATCATTTGAAATGCAGTAAGAAGTAAAAATAAACTCCATACCATTGTCTTGTTTGTTTTGTCTAAAATAATTATTGCTGCAAGAGAGGCCGCTGCCCCTAATTCAAAACCAATAGCTAAAGCCCAGTTCATAAAGCCGTCGTGTGCTAAATCAAAAAAGGCCACAGAGTTAATCATTGATATTGTAGCTACTAAAAAATATAAACTAACAAAAATGCTAATTATACTTATATGTACTAATTTATCTTTCATAATTCAATTTATTTATATACTCCCGGTAACTAATCCACCAGTACCACAACCGGAAGAACCGCCATTTTTATTAATTTTAGATTCTAGGATTGTTGCTACCCATAAACATGGTATACCGTATACTTCGGCTGTGCCTGTTGGTAAGTAACCAGTAGGATCTCCTGTATTTTCATTTGCACATTCGGTTAATAAAATTTCTGCAAAAATATTACCAGGGCTTACCTTAGTACATTCAGCAGATAAACATATTCTTATTAATCCTTCATTATGAATGACACCTGAAGTATCTGTGAATTGTAAAACATCTATAAGAAATCCTTTTGACCCTGAAGGAATATCCGGGTACCAAAAATTAGCTACCACGCATTCTAGTTCATTCGTTAACTGGATATGAATATCACAAATATTGTCTAAGTTTAAAGGTAAATCATTAGCTCCAAATAATTGAATATCTATGCATGCGGTAGTTCCTTGCATTATGTACTTAATACAGTCTACCTGAGCAATGATTCTACCACAATACGTTAAAGAACATTGAGGGTCACTTGGAGTAGGAACTCCTGGGATTATAGGTACTCTACCAGCCACATTTAGTCTTCTTTTTCTTCTAAGGCATTAATAGAAATTCTTTCTTTATCAGAAATTTCTTCAATTCTTAGAGTTTTCCAAGCAGGAACGGTTTTGATAAGATATATCATTTCCTCCTCATTTACTATTTGAGTTGATAATGTATCAATCTCCGTAGTTAAAATTCGTTGTTCTTTTTTGATTCTTTCTACTTCTGAATCAATACTACATGATTTAAAATAAGTTAGCAACATTAATGCTAAAACTATTTTAATTCCATGATCTGCAAAAAATTTGTTAAATTTACTCATTGTTTTATTTTTTAAATTCTTGTTTTGGTTTTGCTTTTTCCTCTTCTCCTTTGGGTACTCTATGATAATTTTGAGTTGACCAAGGATCATCTTTTTCACATTGGCAATCATTTACATGCTCACCGCATCTAGGGCAATCTTCTTTAACGTCTTCTAAATATTCTTCAGCTTTAACCTCAGCTTCCTTATTCTTTCCATCTTCTGGATTATGATCTTCCACATGCTTAACTTTCTTATGTCTTACATGATTTAGCTCCTCTGTTATAAAATCCTTAAATGATTTAATTGCCATTTAAATTTATTATTTTTTTATATATTCTCGTTTAATGGATACTTTTCATGAAACTCCTTTACTAATGTAAGGAATTTCTTACCATAAAATGATATATCGTCAAATGTCATTTCAAATACTTGTGGAAATGCGTCAGCTTCATTACTAATCCATATTTCACCACCTTCTGGTTTTACTCCGTTCATTTCCCAATAAGCTAAAGAATATGCCGCAATTTGCATTTTATAATTTTCAATCCAATCTTCTCTTTTAGGTTTCTTTGAAGATTTAAAATCTAAGACGACTAGATGAGCTTTCTTATTCTCGTAAATAATATCAACTCTACCTGCATAACCACCCATCTGAGGTGAATGTAATGTATCTTCTATGGACACTACTTTAGCTATCCTATCAAAACATTCATTATTATAAAAATTAAAAAATAGTTTTCTACCTACGTTAGTTTCAGCTTCAGTAAAACCGTTTTCTTCAACGAAAGGTCCTATGAGAGTTTGTGCCTCCATTAACCTTTCTCTAACAGTTTCCTTTTCAGATCCTAAAAAGTATTCGCAGAACTGATGCATTACGGTTCCTCGGTTAGCAGAGAACTTAGAAATTCTATCTGCTTCATCATCTCCTACTCTCTTTCTCCATTTATCAATTCCTGATTTATCAGTCATTGCGCCTAAGATAGTTGTTACTGATGGGTATTTTTTACCTTCTCCTATATTATAGTATCTTTTACCATTTATAGTTTCTGTTGTTGCTAGTGATTCAGCTGTTGCCATATTTTGTTTTATTGCCTAGAAATATTTCTTGCTCTGCTTTTGTAGGATAACCTAATTCTCTTTTGCATTCAGAGCAGTATTTTTTCATAGAGTTTGATTTATCAAATTGTACAAACGTTTCTCCTTTGTGTTTGCATTCATTTTGTATTTCTTCTTTTACTTTTTCTAATTGATCAAGTTCTTTATCAATTTTATCAACCTGTTTTCTTAAAATATTAGGATCATCAGTTTGTTCCATAGTTCAGTAATTTTTTCTTGGTTATGGCTAAATAGAAGATATAGGACTCTTAGTAATAAAATAAAACCAGTAGTCTTAAGTACTGATATTAAGAATGGCCATAATTTAAAATATTCTCTATCTGCTGATAGCACTAAAAGAAAAGAATCTGTATTGCTAATTTTTTCAAATTCAGGTGATACATAATCTGCAATACCTAATTCCAATAAAAATTTATCATGTTCTCTTAGTTTCATCAAGACATAACCTTCTTGCGAAATTGGCGCTGTTGCAACCTCTTCCGGTAAATTAATCACGGTGTAGATTCTTCCAATCCAATCTACCCTAAAGCCTTTTTCTTGTAAGGCAATTTCCTCAGACTTAGCAACCTTTCTTATTTGCCACCAAATCTTGAGTTCTTTATAAAGTTTACTTATGTACATAATCGTTTGTTATTTATGTATTTAGACTTCAGAAAATAGTTTCATTCCTTCGAGCTGTTTTTTAACTATTTTCCTTCCTCTAAATATTCTGTTCTTAACTGTTTGTAAATTTATGCCCTTTTCGGACTCTATCATAATGTCTAAAATATCCTGATATGATCTATGATTTAAAAATCTTTCTACCATATATCTCTTGTACATTGGAGGCAATGCATTAATTGCTTCATGTGTCATTCGGACTTGTTGATCCAATAAAGTGGATTCTTCTAGCCAATCACTTTCTGATTTTAATAAACCAGTATCTTCATTAATTGTATATACGTTGTCCATACCAGATGGCTCAACACCAGCATCAGTAAAAACATTCATACTTACCTTTTTGTTTCTGAATCTAATCCAACCTATACATTCATTATATGCTATACGATAAGCCCACGTAGTAATTTGGTAATCTTCATTATATTGATCAATCTTCAAATAAACTGTGGTTAGTGTATGAGAAACAATATCATCAGTAATTAAAGGATCTTTAATAATATTATAAACATAAGATCTTAAGCCTGGTCTCATTTTATGATAAAGCTCATTGTAAACACTTTCTTTTCTAGTCTTTTTAAACTCTGTTGCTAACTCTTTGTAAGTCTTCTTTTTAATTTTTGTCATTTATAAAATCTTTGATGGTTGAAAATTTAATTGGTTCGAATCCCCAGAAATCTGTACATGCATTAATACGATTCATTTTTACTAAATCAGTTTTATGTGAAAATACAGTATGACCATGAAAATGAATAGTACCGGAATCTTTGCCATTCCATACTTCTAATGGATAATGACAAAGTATAGAATCATATTGTGGAATCTCTACGAGTTGATCTTCTATTATAGATAAATTATCAAATTCATGTTGGACGTCTAATAACGCTTCATCATTACTACCAATCATAAAATAAATTTGACCGTTTAGCTTTTTGAGAATTTTTCTGGCAGTTTGAGGATCCCATGCAAAATTGCCTAGGTGAAAAACAATATCATTCTTTTTTATTTTTTTATTCCAATTTTTTACTAATTGCTTATCCATCTCCTCAATGTTATTAAATTGAAGACGATTAGCTATTTGTAAAATCTGAGGCCTTCCGAACCATGTATCAGAAGTAATAAAAAAGTCTTTTAAGTTTTCTAAATCGTTAAGCATATTTTTTTGTTTACAGATTAACTGTTATAATTTAAATATAATCAAATTAGTTGGGAACTGAAAATTATTAAGGAACTTTTTTCTAATTAAAGAATAGTTTCCTTTCCATCAATAATATCCTGATAATTAACGCAGCACTTAGATCTTTTAATTTGATCCTTGTTTTCTTTAAGATTAATTTTATAAATAGGCTTAATGTATTCTTCATTTAAATGAGTCTTAAACTCTTGTGGCAATTTCTCTCCATAAAAATCTTCATATACTTTAACATATACTCTTGCCATTTTATCTGCTGCCATACCAGATGCTGAGTTAATTTCGGCAACCCAACAATCTCCACTCTTATCAATCATTAAATCTATTGACCAAAGACCAAGTTTTAATTTTTCTCTAACTTTTTTACAGATGTCATTTACTTTATCCATAAAATCTAATTTACTCATATCTTGATCTACATAAGTAAATTCAGTTTGTTCATCAGCTTCTTTATCTTTAATTTCATTTTCATTTAATGATACTCTCTCATGAACTAATACAGGATCTTCATTCATTAGTAAAACTCTAAATTCTCTATCTAGGTCTTTTGCCTCAGAATAGTTTTCAAATTTACCTTTACTTTTTTCTAAGTCTTCATAAGTATCAAAAATCTCAATACCTAAACCAGAATGACCATCATCTGGTTTTGCAATAATAGGAAATTCTAAATCTTTTGCATCTTCCTTTTTATAAACTGCCTTTGGTATAAAATCAGTATCTTTAAACATTTTATAAAAATCACTCTTATTACCGCTAACCTTCATTGCTTCTGGTAAGTTGTACATAACATCCTCTGATACATTGTATCTCTTTAGAAAATCTAAACCTTCTTTTGAATTTCCACCATAATAAATAAGAGGTAGCTTCGGATCAACATCAAGGTCTTTTTTATAATCACCCTTTGCATAAAATGAATTAAATAGGTTGTCTAAACATACGTCGTTTATTTTACCATAAATTCTTTTATTGTTTTTACCAGTAAGACCTTCTATCTTTTCTCCTGCTAATATAAAATTAACCTTCTTAAGATAGTCTTCATTATTAACTGATTCACTAATACCAAAATGAGATGATTGAGTTCCACCAATTGGTTCTACTTGGTCATCAGCCCATGCTTTAAATTCTTTTTCATTTCTAAATATAAACTTATCAGCTGATAACTTAGTATTAATTAGAGTAATTTTACTTCCTTTTTGAATAAGCTTATATTCTTTACCACCAATGGTAATATCAGCTGATTCATATATAACATACTGTTGTAATGTCTCTGGATCAAAATCTTGTTTATCTAAACTGATTTGTTTTCTATTAGGTCCATAAATAATATAATAGTTAGGCTGAATTTCTAAAGTAACCTTATCTCCTTTTTTAAACTTAACACCAGAGTCACCTTTAATACCTCTTGCCATTTTGCCATCGAAATACTGATAACCTTCATTTAATATAGATTCTAATAAATCTTCTCTACCTAATTGTTTGTAAACTTCTTTTCTGGTTTTCTCCATCTTTTCAGCATACTTAGGATCACTCTTTCTATTAAAAACTACTTGCTGAGTTAAAGAACCGCTAATCTTTTTAACATCTTTATTTCTAGTTTTTATTAACCATGCGGCTAAATCCTTTATAGAGAGATCTTTAAATCTACCGTTTGCATCAGGTGCATCAGAGTCATGCCAATCAGGTGCACCTGCAGGTTTCTTCTCACTTATGAACTGTTCAAATAATTTTAAGTATTTCAAAACAAATTTTATTTTGTTTATATATTTCCAAAGATTGCATCAGATATCCATTGATGTAAAAGATCATCATGTTTATCTACAGTGTAGCTTGCATTACCTTTAAAAACTAAATCATTCATTTGAAGCATTTCTTCTTCTAATTGATTTAAACCATCTAATGCTTTGCCATTTGGATCAATTAAGAATTCTGTCATATCTGGAAATGACTGAGGATTAAATGACTTTTGTAACATTTCACCTACTAAGTTAAAATGCCTTTCATATAAATGTAATGAATGTGCAATATGAGTATAAGTACCTAATTCTAATTCTGGATAATATTTTCTTAAATGCTCTAACATTTGAATTTGTAGTAAACAAAAGAATGCAACATCAGTAGGTGTACCTAGTATAAGATCATTAGATCTCATATCTAAAGTAAAGTTTAATTTATTATCTCTTATTTGAAATATACCATTAAGTGTACATACAAAATCTTTATTACCATTCCACTGATGGGTAGGTTTATTAAAGTGTATGATTGCTTGTCTTGAGTCTTTATCCTGAATTAAGGAATCTAATGCCCATCGGTATTGATTTCTACCGTCTTTTAAATTTTCAGTAAAGATAAGATTACCGTAAGCAGAATTAACTGAGCCATCTTTGTTTTTAATCTGATCCCAGAATTTTGCATAAGGAGTAATAAAATCAGCATCATTACGACCGGTAAAATACCATACTAACTCTGCTGCGATATATTTAAATTGACTACTCCTACGAGAATTCTCATATAGACAATAAGTAGGATCTTCGATAACTAATGCTGCATCAGATACTTCAAATATTTTCATACCCCTAGGAGAGGAAATATGTTGGGGGTTGTGTAAGATATCATTTAATGCTAGCTCGTATGCATCGGCAAATGTTTCTCCGTTATAAACTCTCATTTCTTTTTTTGTTTTTCTTTTACGTTCTTGTATGCTTGTTCTACTACGTCTCCGTATTCTGCATATTTCCATTTCTTAGGATTTTCTGATCTTAGTCTTTTAGATTCTGCAAAAACTAATTCTTTAATACCTTCATAGTGTGCTTGGTAAAGTATATCTTCTGCTGACATTATTGAAATAAATTTAATTGTTTAGGTGATCCGCTGATAGTATTTTCATGCTTTAGAAAATCTATAATAATATTAGATACTTCTTCAGCACTCATTGTGCCTAGATGTATTTTTAATTTGTTTTTAATTTTACTTAAACGATGGGCTCTATTAAAACCATCGATCTCTGCTTTTACTTCTTCTTCATTGCCATAAAAAGATAAACCATCATCTCTCTTTAGAATGGTATGAGGATCATTTGTTAAAGTAATTAAATAAAGCTCCTCTCTTAATTGTTTAACATATTTTTTTTCAATATCAAAAACATAATCACCAGAATATTCTCTATAAAGAGGAGAGTAAACGCTTTCACCTAAATGAGATCTATTAAAGATAATATTAATATCCTTGTCTTTAGATGCCATCATAAGCTTAAACATATCGTCATATAGCTTTTGTGAATATAAAACATGTTTTTCTTTATCTTCTTTAAACGGTAAAGAAGAATAATGTAATTTTTGAAATACTAAATTATTTACTTTTTCAATAATAAGATTTTGTTGAGTGTCTTTACCTGTGTTATCAGTACCCTCTATGATAATAAATTTACTCATAGTTTTATTTTTATATAGTTAAAAGTTGGAATTGTTTATTTCTAAATCAAAATCAGTAAAATTCTCAAAGTCTATGTTGTCTGCATCCATTCTACGGTCAATAGAATCACCAGGCATTTCTCTAGCCTCTAACCGCTTTCTTCGGATCTTTTCATCAACATTCAAATATATGATAGTGCATTCTTTTCTATCAACAGGATCAATATGACTTATACCTTTAGGTGTCATAATAAAAAGATTGCAGCTCGTAGTAAATTGTCGTTGGCTAGTTCCATAATACCAACCGTTGAATTCAATCCATTCATACCAATATCCTTGGTTAATTTTTTGTTTAAAATCACTCTCCGTTAAAAAGAAATAATCTTTACCATCAATTTCGCCTTCTCTAGGCGGTCGAGTAGTATATGAAATTCCATATTGAAAACCTCGACCGCTAAGGATCTTTCTCATGTGATCTTTTCCAGCAGCAGCCTTACCTACTAAGATAATTTTATTCATTCACTTCTGGTTGTGGCGCGCCCTGTTCAAAATTGTCTTTAAGAGTATTTAAACAATCGATTGCTTCAGCTAATGATTTTGTTTGTTCTACTATTTCATCTAATATTTGAGGATGCTCACCAATACCTACCGGGTTTGTTAGGTATACAGTTATAGTAGCCAAAGCTTTTGTTCTTTGTGCTTCAAATTGAGATTTTAATGCTTCATAAAGCACGTTAGTTGTGTTATTATTTGCCATAATTTAATTTATTAAAAGTTGAGTGTGATCGTAATTATTTTTTATTTGTTCGTTAAAGAATTTACCTTGAGATTCTGCTTTACATAAATTGTCATAAACATCTGGTTCTACATTATTGTATTCATAAAGTGCACCTGAATTAAATTCAATTTTTAAAGACTTGTTAGGAAAATTGTAAATGACTCTGTTTATCATTGAAGAGTCTACTGAGGAATTTTGTTCTATCATCATTATTTTAATTTTATAATATTATAAAGATCTTTAGCCTGTTCAATAGTTAGCCTTTTAGTTTGTGCAATCCATTTCCATGCGTTGGACTCATTAAGAGTTTCACATGCTGATACCTTTGTACCGCCTTTTGTTGTGAATTTAAATCTTGCCATAATACTGTTTATTTTTATATTGCTTTTTCTTAAAAGGTTTAAGTTATTTTATTGCTTTCTTTAAAGTTTCTAAGTCAGAAAGATACATATCTTTAGGATCAGTACCTTCTATAATTTTCTTTTCAGCTTTCTTATCAGCTTCTTGTTTTAGTAACTCATCAAATCTTTCTTTCGTTAAAGAATAGATAGGCATATTTAAAAGGTAGTTATATGAACCATCAATTTTATCAAACTTATTTGCTTCTAAATAAATTATAATAGATTTCTTAGGTGCATTGTTTACTGTAAGTTTACCATCAATAATATCTTTTATAAATCTTGCTTTATTTGAGATAATAAGTAATTCTCTCTCTAACTTTGCAATCAGATAAGCCTTTCTAGTATCATACCATTTTAATCTTACTCCTACAAAGTGACTAACTATTTCTTCTACCTTATTAAAAATTTTAAGTTTACCGTTTTCGTCTATCGTTGTAAGATTTTCAGTTTCTTGTGTATTAATTTTTAATAGAGCTTCTAATTTATTTCTGCTTACATAATCTTTAAGAACTGCTCTCTGAAACCTAAGTACATATTCTACTTGTCCTGATGAATTATCATCGTATCCTGATATGATTCTTTTTTCGGTTAAGTTATTTAAATGTTCTTCATACCTTTCATAAGTAAATCCTGGAGGTATTTCAGTTACTTTAACTGTTGTTGTGTTTAGCACCTCATATAACCCACTTATCTTCCATGTTTTTGGATTAACTGTATCTCTAGTAAAAGTGCCGCTAAACTCTTTTAACCAAGGTGCTAAGACTGGCATCTTTTTGCCCTTAAGAACAGCAATGCATGCATTAACAACATCCTTAGGATTTCTATTTAAAATATTTGTAGCAAAACCTACAGCAATACCGGATGAACCATTTAAAATTACAGTTGGTATAATAGGTAAGAAGTATTCAGGTTCAATTTTTTCACCTTCCTCTATTTTATTTTCTAATAATTCAAAGTCTTTATAAAGTAACCTAAAATTAGGATGTAACTTTCCACTAATATATCGAGGTGCACCTGCGGATGGAGATCTTAAAGAACCGAATTGACCTATCCCATCTAAAAGAGGTAAAGAGTTTTTAAATTCTTGCGCCATACCTACCATAGAAGATTCCAAAGATGTATTACCGTGGTGGTAATATGCCTCGGCCGCTACTCTACCTGCAAGTTGAAAAAGTTTCATAGGTTTTTCATTACCACTTTTCCAAATTTTGTTTGCAATATAAACTACCTTTCTTTGTGTAGGCTTTAATCCATCTATGCAACTAGGTATAGCCCTATTCTCAACAACATACTTAGCATATTCAAGATATTCCTTATCAAAAAAATCTGTTACTGTTCTTTTACTCATATTTAAAATAATGATTTATTACTTTTCTTATAAATTAATTCTTCTCCTAGAATCTTTTTCTTTCTTGGTTCAGAATCTTTTGAGAACCATGTATCTAATGTATTATCAAAATCTTTGTCTTTAGTTAAAGTAAAGGTTTTAGGATTACTAATAATTTCCTGGTACTCTTCATTCTCCAAGGCAGCAAGACCTTTCTTGTATTCAATTGACCATGATGATAATGATCTTTGTTTAGATTCCCATTCTTTATAATCATCATCAGAATAAAAACTTAATGTCTCTTTACCTTTCTTAGCAACCATAAGAGGAGTTTCTACTTTTAGTACTCTCCCTTGTTCAAATAACTCTGGCCAATACTTACCTAAGAAATTAATTAATAGAGCAGAAATAGAATTACCATCTACATCAGCATCAGTGTATAATAATATTTTACCGTATCTTAAGTCTTTAGGTTCATGACCTATCTTTAAACCTAATGCAGCCATAAGAGATTGCACTTCTTTATTTTGTACAACTTTAGACGGAATAGATTCTCTCACATTTACAAATTTACCCCTAAGTGGAAACGCACCTTGCATATTTGGGTTTCTATATTGTCTAAATGCAGATGATGCAGAATCGCCTTCAAAGATTGCAAGAGTACAGTTGCTTCTATCACCTCTCTTTTTTGCATCAATTAATTTTACAACCTTTTTCTTATCTAAACCTTTATTTAACTTTCTAAGTTTGGATCTTTCATCAGCAGCTTGCTTTTGTTTAATCCAATCTAATACTGATTGAATTATTTCTGAATTTAAAACTTGCCTTAGTGTCTTATCAGAAAGTACATGAATACTACCGAAGTCTTTAGGTTCGGTAATTAACTTCTCTTTTGTTTGAGACGAAAAGGCTGGGTTAATAATTGTACTATTAATAAAAAGGTATAAGTGATTTTTTAGTTCTGATGGCTTTACATCAACTCTATGCTTTCTTTTAATCTTATCCCTAAGAAATTGTGTAATTTGCCAAGTGATGTTATCTACATGCTTACCACCATCTTTTGTTTCAACAGAATTTACAAATGAGATAGCTTTAAACCCTGAGGTAGAATGACCTATTCCTATTTGCCAATTTTCTGATTGTTCATAAAATACTGGTGTGGTATATAATTCAGAGTATTCTTTAAAAGATTTAAATGTAATAGGATCTCCGTTTAACCAGATTTTTAATTTAGGATTACATGCAGCAATATCATAAAGCCTTTTTTCAATCATTTGAATTGAAGCTTTATCAATCTTACTCATACCAAATCTTTTAAAATCGGCAATGTATGAAATTTCAGTAAATCCTTTCTTTTGTGGTTTTATGGCAGGTTTAGTTTTCTTTGCCATATTATTTGAAAAGGTTTGTGTAAATCTTTTCTTCTTATCACAGGTATCAATTGTAAATTCTTTACTGAATATATTTGTTAATGTACTACCTACACCATTAGTTCCTACAACTGTTCTTTCTTCAGTATCATCAAAATTACTTCCTGTCTTTAGGTTACTGAAAATCATTTCAGGTACCCACTCATTATACTCTTTATGAATTTCTACAGGAATACCACCATTATCCCAGATTGATATCTTATTTGTTTTAATATCAATGTTAACCTTTACTTGATTAAGTTTAACATTTCTCTTATGCTCATCTACAGAATTAGAAACAATCTCGTCAAAGAGTTTAAGGAAACCTGGATTGTAGGTAATCTCTTTAGGGATTAATTTCCAACTTCTTCTATCTAACAGATAAACTTCCTCAGTATGCGGCTTAACAGAACCAATGTACATACCTGGTCTAAGTAATACATGTTCTGTATCTGTAAGTTTCTGATATTTCTTTTCAATGCTTACTGCCATTCTTTAGATTTATTTTTATATTGAAAAATATTAAAAGGTTTAATTACCTACCAAGTTCACTTCTTAATAATGACCTAAGATAAAGTTTGTAGGAGTCTAAAATTTTAATAGTATCCTTTGACTTCCATTTATTATAAAATATGTTGATTAACTGCTTAAGTCCTGGGTAATGTAAATTAGTATTAGATTTATTTAAGATAGCTTTTTCTACCCATTTCATATCATCTTTAATGTCTACAAAGTTCATAGCTCTTTTTAATTTTTGATTGCTATCCATCCAATCCCATTCTTTTCCGCTATTGATCATCTTTACCTTTATGTTTTTTCTTTCTCCTATACTTCTTTTTATTTCTTACAGGTGTTGGGACACGAAGAGCATCAAACCATTCTTGTTGAGTTAACTTAACTTCTTTTAGTTTTTTGCCTTCGTTATCTTTTTCCATAGTTTATTTAATCCACTCTTCAAACCCATGAGTATAGGCATCAATTGGATCCATCTCTGGAGATTCATCTAATAGGTTTTCTGCATACTGCTTTACCTCGGCTCTTAAGCCATAAGCAGATGCTTCTGTTAGAATTTCTTCAATGTGTTCTTCTTCGGTGATCATTCGGTATGGTGTCGGTTCTTTCATGTTATTTATGTAATGTTACAAATTCTCCGAAGTGCTTATCGAATATTTCTAACAGGTTATCGTAATCTCCACCCATCATTTCTGCCGTAAGTTCTCCTCGCTCTTCCGGTTGATAGTGAAGTTGTTTTGCTAATTTTTGTGCCAATCCAATTAATGCAAATGCATTACCATCTGGCCCACTTAAGTCTACGTGGATCTCTTCGGATCCAGGCATTGGTTTTGTTGTTATTGCCATTATCTACTTTTTAAAGATTCAATTTTTTCTGTACCGGTATTGATCATTCTAAATACTTGGTTCCACTTACCTTCATCAGCAATCCATTCAATGTCATGAGGTTTATGTTTCATTTGCCAATTTGATAAAGCATGACCGTTGCCTGACATTTTAAAATCACCTTCTGAATTTTTCTTAAATCTTAGGTAATGTATATTGTCACACATACAACTTACCGTCTTGATAATTACCTCTCTTGCTTCTTTCTTTACGATTAACCGTGGAGGATTTTGTAGTAGTTCTTGATATTTAGACATATTCCGTGTTTTTTAATTATATTATAAATATAATCAATTTAATTGGGAATTGAAAATAAAATGAGATCTTTTTTCTAAAAGTTATTAACAATTTAAATAACAGGATTTTCAGCTCTCATTTTTTCTAAGAGTTTACGAGATATGATTTTTACCTCTTTTGAGAATTCACCCTTATCAATAATCCATTGAATATACCTTGCATCTGTTTCATAAACTTCTTTAAACGGTTTGCCTTTATTTTTACCAAAGTTAAATACGATTTCTCGTTTACCGTTTATTTCAGCAAATTTATATTTACCGCTAAGGTCTACTTGATCTTTTCTTGATTCATTTACAACATCATCAATTTCTTTTGCTGTTGTAGGCATATCATAAAGTTCTTTTTGCTTTTGAAATATTTCCATTGTTGCACGAATATCAACATCGGCTCTATGAGCGCCTTCTAAATCTTTTCCTGTATATTTTTTATATGCAGTACTCAAATCTCTACGTTCATATTTTGAATAAATTAAAAAAGGATCTACTACAGCTCTTTGGCGATGCGAGAATGCAATACCACTTCTCATAAATTCCTCTACGAGCATTGGTACATCAAAGTAAAGAGCATTATATCCACCTAAGTCACTATCATCAATAAAGTCTAAAACTTCTTTTGCTATTAAATCAAATTGTGGTGCATCTTTTAACTGTTCTGGTGATATGCCATGCTTGTCTTGAGCTTCTTCTCTCATAACTGCATCTGGGCCGGGATTAACTAATGACTGAAAAGAATCTATTTCATTTCCTTCAGAATCGGTTTTTATCATTGCGATCTCGATAATTCTATCGCTACTTGTGTTTACTCCTGTGGTTTCTAAATCAAACCAAACTATGTTTTTTACATTTTCCATATTATACTTTTAAACTATACTATTTCCAGAATCTCTCTGTTATATTTTATATAGCTAAAAAGTAAAAAGGTTTTAAGATTTTGTAAAATGATTATTACAACACTAATCCTCTGGTATCAAATTAGATATGGATACAGGTAATTGTTTCATTGTACTATTTAATTGAGATAGTGTAGAATTAATTTTATTCATTGACCTGTTTATTCCACCATTATTGTTTGCTGATTTCTTTTCATCCCCACCGCCACTGAATGCGTTATTAATAGCTCCACCAACTGCATCACCAATACTTGAACCTTGGTTACCTAAAATATCTCTTATCTCTTCTACTGCATCTGCTAGTGCGGCATATGCCTTTTTATTAGAACTTAATTCCCCTGCTCCTTTAAATAGATTTGCAAACGATTCCGCTTTCATGGAATCAATAGAATTTACAGCATTAGAAATTGATTGAATATCAGTAGCAGCTTTTGCTAATGAACCATCCTGTGCATAAGTAGATAATTCCGTTATAAAACCTTGCATATGATCTAAGTCAGTTCGGAATGCAGTGTCTTTATAATACTTAGCAAACGTATCACCTATAGAAGTAAATATAGTTTCAATACCTTCTGCTATTCCTGCAGGATTTTCTAAATCTGCAAACGCCTGAAGACCTTCAGCAATATCAGTCAGTGCAGAACCAGCACCATCTACATTTTCAATACCTTTTTGAACCAAGTTCTCATCCCAAGAAAATAACCAATTACCATCAGTCTCTTCCATTCCACCAATTTTCATAAAGGCACTACCTACAAATGACAGAGAATTTTTAACTGCCGTAGCAAGCTTACCTTTTTTACCGAAATCAATGTCTCCCATTTCTGCGAATGTCTTTAACCCTGTTGCTATATTAGTAAGTTCTTTACCAGCTCCTTTTACGGCATCTATACCTTTTTCTACAGTGTTCTCATCCCAACTAAATATAAACCATCCATCTTCCTCTTCCATTCCTCCAATCGCACTAAATGCGGTTGATACAAAAGATAGTGAATTACTTACAGCCATTCCAAGTTTACCACCAGGACTGAAGTCAATCTTTTTCTCTACTAGTTCTTGGAATGATGATAAGCCTGTTGCAATGTTTGTTAATTCTTTACCTGCACCCTTAACAGCATCCACACCTTTTTCTACGGCATTTTCATCCCAGCTAAATGGACCCCAAGAATCTTCAGTTTCCATTCCACCTATTGTGGCAAAAGCTTTACTAACAAAACCTAATGTATCCTCTACTGCTACTTGTAAATATCCACCATCTTTAAAAGATTCGGAAGTTAATCCATATTCTATTTGTAAATCTAAGAATGATTTTAGCCCTGTAGTTATATCTGTTAAAGCTCTACCTGAACCTTTTACGGCATCAATACCTTTTTCAACTAAATTCTCATCCCAGCTAAATGGACCCCAACCATCCTCAACTTCCATTCCGCCAATTGTGGCAAATGATTTACTTAAGAAACCTAAAGTATCTGTAATTGCTACATTTAAGAAACCTTCAGCTTGAAAAGCTTTTGCATCTAATTTATATTTCTTCTTAAGATCTAAAAATGCAGCAAGGCCTTTAACTATAGAAGAAAGAGCTTCACCTGAATCCATCACAGAATCAATACCTCTTTCAGTAGCATTAGGACTAAATGTATTTCCAAATACTGCACCAAATAATCCGCCAGGACTTGCAGGTTCTCCACCTGCCTGAGCAAATGCTCCACTAACAGAACCTAATGCAATTGCAAGTTCTTGTGAATCATCTTCAGTAAATCCTATTGCTTTAAATTTAGTAAGACCTACTGATAATTCTTGTAATGCCATACCAGCAGCACCATACATCGCAGCGGCAGCAACACCTGCACCACTCTGTACAACTCTAGTAAATACATTACCAATATTTGCAAAGAATCCTGCTTCTGGATCAACGCCAGCAAAAGCCATCGCAACAGCACCTAATGTATATGATAAATCTTTAGCTTCTTTTTCTTTAAAGTCTACCTTTTTCATTGCCTGTAAACCAGGGGCTAATTCTTGTAAAGCTAAACCAGCAGCTGCATATAAAGCAGGCCCTGCCAAAGCTAAACCAGCAGTTGCACCAACGGCTAATCCTGCCAGTGCCATAATTCCACCTACAGCTACGAGCACCAATGCCTGAACACCAACATCACCTAAAGACATACCTTTTGTAGAGTCTGCAAATGGCACATATCCCAAACTAAATACCATTAATCCTAAACCGTTTACTGCCATAGCCAAGGCACCCATTAAAATATTCTTCATACCCATCTTACCAACTAATGCAGCAGCTCCACCTATTGCTAGTATTGTAGCACCTTGTATAAGAACATCACCAATACCATTTCCTTTTGTAGCCATTGAAAAGAGTACTAAACCTAAAGCAAAAGGTATTAATGCTACACCCAAAAGAGCTAGGCCTAATGCACCTCTTCTAATTCTTTTAGACGTTTTCTTACCACCTAATATTGCAATGGCACCAGGTATTAATACTAGCGAAGCTACCATACCTATTAAAATAGCAGGAGCCATTATTATAAACATTGTAGAAAGTGCAAATAAACCAATTCCTATTGCAAAAGATTTTAATGCATCTCCTACTTTATCTAAAGTCTTTGCTCCTCTACCTATTCTTTTAGAAAATTTCTTACCACCTATTAGAGCCATAATACCACCAACGGCAGTCACAGCTAATAATAAAAACGGTATTGCTATTAAACCTAATGGAACTAATATTGCAGATAAAGCTAATCCTTTTGCAAATTTTAAAAGTGCATCTCCCATTAAGGCCAAAGTTTCTGCACCTTTCTTAGCCTTTTTAGGAGTAGTCTTAGATAAAGCTTTATCTAATTTAGTTATATAAGCTGTAAATTTATCAATAGCTGATTCAGGTACAAAAGCCCAAATCATTAATGCCTTTGCAGATATCATTGCAGCACCAGAAGCAACAGCAAGAGCATCAGCACCTGCTTTTACTTTTTTAGGTTTTATACCTTGAAAGGCATCAAGTGTATCTGTTACAAAACCTTTAAATTTACTTAAAGATTTCTTAGGTACTAATAACCATAGCATCATGGCTTTGGCTGTTAGTTTTGCACCAAGACCTAAATCTTCTAATGTAGCACCAGCATTACTTTTCTTAGCCTTACCACCTTTTTTACTAAACATTCCACCTAAAGGATTTCTAGAGGTGTTTGCTTCAATGGCAGTTAGTAATTGAGTTTGTGTAAATGCTTCATCTATTAATAAACCTACTTGATTTGCATTGGATGAATCACCACCAGAGTTTGCTATTACTCTAAGTAAGTCAGTTTGTTTTTCTAACTGATTAACAACCTCCTTCGTAAAATTACCGCCACCGTCACTACCGGTAGAAACTGCAATAAGAGCATCTAATTTTTCATTAGTGCTCTGTGCAGCGGCCTCTATTTTTGATAGAGGGTCCATTAAATCTTTAAGAGTTACAGCAGCCATTCAATCTATTTATTTATCAGAACTTCGGCATACTAATCTTTGGCATAGATGGAGCTTTAAATGAACTCATCTGTTTATTCATAGACTTAGACATGCTGTCCGTATTATATTTATCCGAATAGGATTGAGTATTCTGTTTATCCTCGTCGTTACGATCCTTAAGAATCTCATTAAACATTTCTAAAGTATATTCATACTCATAGAAAGGAAGCAAATCCAGCTCTGAAGGCTGGAGATGCAACTTTTCTAATAATAGTACTCGTACTTTATAAAAGTTCAGAAGAGATATCTTGAATAATAAAGAGAGCTTTGATCCCGCCGGGAAACGTGAGCGGGACTGCGACCTCCTCACCACAGCTTTCACACGGAAATGAAAATTCCGGCTTTACACCTATTTTTGCTTTTTCTACCAATCTATAAATAATTGAGTATTTGCTAGAATCCCAGCCTTGAAAATTTGTAATAGCTGAAAATATTTCTTTATCATTAAATCCTCTCCATTCTCTTTGAATATAAGGTAAGATACCTAAGGATGATTTATCCCAAGGTTTATTTTCTTCTTCTCTTTTTCGTATCCAATCAGTAACAGATCTCATAACTCCAATTGTTGGTGGTGCTATTGTTAATGTACCATGATTTTTAGTTGTAACAGTAAAACATTTATTTTCATGGTCATAATACTTTTCTAATAAATCATCTTTATCATTAAATTGAAGATTGCCTGTTCTAAGCTCTACTGACTCTTGTGATTTACAGGTTCCTGTTTTACAATTCTTTTTTGTAACTGGCATCATCAGTTTATTTTCACCATCTTTAAATGTTAACTCTCTAATAGATAAGATTAAGTATATTCTATCCTCTTCTAATACATCTCTATACGATCCCCTTTGGTTACCATACATAATTTTTGTACAGTTCACTAGAAGTGAGTTTAGCTTTTCATCTACATCTAAAATATTTTCTTCATCTAATGTAGAGAATTCTCTAATCTCACCAACCCTTGCGGCTCTAATATGAATTTCAAAATCTTCTCTATAAAATTGTCCACCAGATGGAAAGTTTACTAAATCCAATTTAACATATCCTGTTAATGATTGTATTCTTTGTATTTCTGGGTCGTCTATAGATGTTACACCAGATCCTCTACTGGTATCTACCTTGCCTAACTCGGTAATTTTACCATCGGCATTTGTTTTTACTTCAGCGGTAGTATCTATTATACCTTCAGCTGCCTCAAATTCTTTTTTAATGTTGTCTTCGTGACTACTCATAATTATTTAGTTTTTATTAATTGTTTTTCAGGTGCGGTTTCCTCTACTATATGTTCAACTATTAATTGTCGTACATATCTGGATACTGGCAGCGGTTTTGTTTTATTCTCCATTGATTTCTCGATAATAATTGCATTTAAATTGTCTTCATCTTCTGGAGTTAAGAGTACTTGTAGTTTTTTAGTAAGTCTCTTTTTTTGTGGAATTAATTCTTGTACGCTTTCGTTATATCCATATTTAGGATTATCGGCTTTATAATTTTTTATCCAAAATTCTAGCCTTTCCATTATATGGCTTAATGATTCTTCAGATTCAAATTCTTCAAGAATAGTTTTTTGAAAAGATCTTGTTCCAAAATCTTTAACTGCTCTTTTAATATATTTACCTGCTCCTAAATTATTAGGATTATCATTAACTGAATAACCTACATAAACTTTTCCATCTGTTTCATTAATTACTTTAAAGATTGTCATATGTTTAGATTATATAATTTATAATATATATTAGAGTGAAGACAAAAAAACTGGCCCTAGAGCCAGTTTTCTATAAAATATTTAAGAGTTTATTATGCTCCTACATTTTCTTCAACCCAGTGATCACAACGATAAGTCATTGTTAAATCAACTGCGTCTGGAGTTTCATAAGATAATTCATCTACAAAATCAGGTTGACCTGTAGGGAATACATCTTTACAGGTGATCTTTCTAAAGATATCTCCTGCTCTGTTATATTGTACAATGATCATACTTCCAACATAGTCTTTCTTTAATCCCATTTCACCAGTCAATGGATCATAGATTAATTTGTACCAATTACGGAATGTATTGTAAATGTAGTTTTCATTAGCTTCGTTTAAGTTAAGACTAAAGTTAACAGTCAGATCCATAAATGTTTGACCTGGCATACTTGCAAATGAACGGTCAGCAAATTTATATTTCTGTCCGATTGCATCTACAGCAGGGTTTAAGTTATTTAAACCTCCGATAGTTTTAACTTGCTCCAAGATTAAACCCGTATCATCCCCTAGTGGTGAAAATACAGTCACCTCGAATAGGTTAGGCTGAACAGGTTCGTACCTTTGGCTACTGGCCCTTGATTGGGTATAATGTGGTAGTGGCATAGTTTATTTTATTTTTTTTATATATTCTTATTTAGTTTCTTCTTATTCAAAATTTCCTGCACTAATAGCTCCTGTTTTCAAAATTGTTGTTCTCTGTACGAGAATTTCCATTCCTCTTACCGGTTCAATGTATGTATCTAAGATACCAACATTTTGATCGATAACCTCTGGAGTATTATTAGTTTCATCCATTACATTTTTATAATCATAAACACCATCATCATTTTGAACAGTTGCTAAGAAGTTATCAGCAAGTGTTTTAATTTCTAATCTTGTTTGTGCTGTATTAAATTCGAATAGATAATTTCTAAGAATTGCATCAATTCCATCTTGAATGTAAATTACAACCTCTCTACAGTTAATAGAACTTAATGCAGATTTTGTAGTCTGCTGTGCAGTTTTATTTGCAAAGATTGTTGGACCAGTTCCACTTTGGAATACAATTGGATTTAATCCAAATGGTTCTAAGTATTCTCTGTCCTCTTTTCCAAGATTAAGTTCTAATCCTACAACTCCAGTTCCACCTACAACACCTCTTCGAACCCCTGCAACTAATGACCACGGTAAAGCGTTTTCATATTTTGCAATAAAGTTATTTGAAATGTATGCAGCCGGTACAACATTTATATTTCTACCTAAATCCCTAACAGTAATAAACGGATAATAGAATGCTCCCCAACTCGCACCTTGTGTTTGAGATGGTAATGAGTATCTTACCGTAGGATTCTTTGCAAGATCACCACCAGTAGAAATAAATCTAGATGATAAGCTTCCGGTTAGATCTTTAAACGAAGGATCTGTATTGCTCTTAAAGTCTTTAGCAGACGGAGCATTTAATATTGCGAATGCATTCTTTCTAGTAGAAGCTAATATTGTATAGATCGCCTTAGATCCACTTTCAATACCGTTTCCGAATGTATCTACAATATATCTAAAGTTAATTACATCTCTATCAGTTAATGCCTTAAATAAATTAGTTCCATTTAAAGTACCGTTTAAGATTTCATTTTGTCTTTCATTAGTTCCATTAGGTACATGTGAAGGAGTTAATTTAAATCCATCTAAAGTAAATACATTTAAATAATCAACCCATGCATCAATAGGATAATATAACTCTACCTTAACAATACCTGCGGCAGTTGTTGTTGATATTTCACTTTGGCATGTTACTAATAAGGCATTTTTACCTACCGGAATAGTACCGTATTCAGCATTAGTTAATCCACCTTGAACAACATTAATTCTAGTTAATCTTGAATGTGGCACGGAAGGAGAACCTTCAGAATGTATTAGATAATTACCAACTTTAACATCGGCTGCATCAGGATTATCACTAACGATTAATACTTGGTTAGGTTTTAATGAAGGCTCAGTAGTTGAATCTGATATAATATCTATAGAAACGTTATTAGCACCTTTTAGTGTTTGTATTCCTAAAGTTCCTACCGGATAAGTTACACCAGTTGTTGCATAATCGGTATCGATAAAAACTCCACCACCAGCAGGATCTAAAGTAAATTCAGCATGCGGTGTTGTATTAGTAAATGCATCTTCCTGGTATGGTGTTACCTGAACAGATGGCAAATAATAATCACTATCAGATATTGCGATAGTTGAGATTGCAGAAGTTGGTGTAGCTGTATGAACATATCCATAATCAACAGCGTTAAAAACCAAATAACTTAAAAACTCATTACCACCATTCAAATATACCGCTTCATCACCATCGGTAAGAGTACCGTTTGAGAATTGGCTATATAATGTAGATCCATATCCACCTATAATATTAGAATTATTAGGATCGGCTAATATAGCTTCATCAGTAACAAAACCAAAGTCTGATTCATTTATATAATTATAAGTTATTGGAAAGGCTGCTGGGAAGTCAGCTAATGTTGTATTTCCTGCACCTGATAATACTAAAGTTACAGTATTACCTACAACGTTTACATTTATTACAGGAATATATTCTCCAGAAACCGCGCCTAGTATATAAGTTCCTACTACAGTATCAGAGTTTGCGGTAAATCCAGCAGTTGCATCGAATAAAGCATCGCCTACAGTACCTTGTATCTGTATTTGTATATTTCCACTTGATAATTCTACTGTGTTAATTATTTCAGCAACTTGTTCAACTGAGTTTGGTGTTGTTCCTGTACCAGCATAACTTAAGTCAGATACGATTGATCCACTATAAGATAAGAAATTAACATCTTTTTGTAAATTATTTGCTTGTGTCCATTCTAAGTTATGTCCTATCATATCAATTCCACCGGCAACTCCATCAATTAATGTATCACCATCAAAAAGATCTTCATTCACAGCGACAAATATACCGGTAGATGCAGTGTCAGCATTAATAACTTTTTCTACAAAAAGGTTATTACCAAGTAAATCTGTAAAGTTAGGAATAAGAGATGCAGTATATGTTGCAATAACATCAACTTCAGATTCATTAAAGAATTCAGCTATCATCGTATCAGATGAATCTGCTTGAAAGAATCTTCTTTTTAAACCTTGTGTCTTGTCAAAGTAAGTTTGGAATGTTGGATCTGCCGCAAACCTTTCATAAGGGGTAGCGGAATTAAAATCTCCACCAAAATTACCGTCTATTAAAAATACATCTACTAAAAAGTCAGATACTAAACTGTCTTTATCTAAAAAACCAGGTACATTTGCAGCACCGTACCATTCTTCGGCCGTTACATTAAAACCTGTTGAATTAGCTTGAGATGCCTTTCTTACAATAACTGAAACTGGTTTTTGACCTAAATTAGTAAAATCTAATAAATCATTAGTACTCGAAGAACTAAATGCTAATTTATCAGCACCTACATTATCTAAGAATGAGTCTGAATCAGGATAAAAGAATTTATCTCTGTTATACATTTTTTGATATTCTCCTAAGGCTCCAGCATTACCCTGAACATCAGGTGTTGCTGCTGTACCAAATTTAATATACTCTACCTTATCGGCAGCTGTTAAATTTAATAGGTTAAGTGCAAGAATCGGTCCTCTTTCCAACGCAGCCAAACAGCTTCTGTGGAAAAATGAATCCTTTCTTTCTAAGTTTCTATCAATATCACCATAAACTTGCTTAAAGAATGCGGTGTCAGGTACAAATACCGGAGTATTAAAAGGACCTGTTTTAGAGAAACCGACAATTAACCTTGTCTGATTAGCAGGAATACTAACTACTTGAGATTTGTCAAATTCAAATCTGTAAGTTCCTGCTGCTTTAATCGAAGCGATTTTCGGATCTAGTGCCATCTTATATTATTTTTTTTATTTGCTTTTTTTATATATCCACTAACCTATAACTTTTTATACCAGGTCATAGATATCAAAATTCAGTTGTCCTCCTTTTGCATCTTGTTCTAAGATAGCATCAATTTTATTCTGAATATCTTGTTCAGCGACGTCATGAATCTCTTCAGCAAAATCTGAAAAGTCTAATGTAAAAAAGAATTCAGAACTATTTATACAAGTCATTATTAAATCGTCATGACCTAATTGACCAGCATAGGTTCCGTTTGGTAATTTACCAAAGGTTGCCGCTTCATAAACAGTCTGCTTATCTTTTATTACAATTTTATTTTGTGTAATATATTTTTTAAAGTTTTGACAAAATATAGGTTTGTTATCTTTTTTAACCTTTAATCCAAATTGTTTTGTTTTTGCATCTATTCGATGTTTAAATTTAACAACCGATTCTTCATCAAAATCGTTTCTTTGCGGAAATACAGTTTCCATTCTTTTTATTAACTCACCACCAAATAAATTCCATTCTATAATTAGCTTTACATTTTCAGAGTAAAAAACATCATAAGCTAAAATATAAAGAGATTTCGCAAATTCTTCAATAGTATGTTCATTACTTCTAAATCTTCCTACTTGTCTAATTCTATAAAAATCAATAAAGCTACCTGGTGAGGTTACTTTTTTCCAGTCTACTTCTTCCATTATCTCCACCTTAAATATATTAATAATAGAATAGTCCCCACCAGTACCTTCAGCAATATCAACAGAAAAACACCAGTAATTTTCATCTTCTTCAGCATCATCTAAATTAAATTCAGGATCCCATAATAAACCAGAATAATCTACTTGCTCGTCTTCAAAAGCAATCATCTCTCTGTGTACAAAATCTATCTGATTAGTTGTCAATTTTTTAAGGCTATCAGCACCTAATAGTAATGATGATCCTGCTATAAACTGATTTCCATATTGTCTATTAAATGCTTCATCACTACCTAAGTTAGCAACCTCCTGTTTCATCCAGGCCTCATCTCGCCCAGGTACATCCCACCAATCAACTCTAAAGGGTGTATATTCACTTAATCCTTTATCGGCGGCAGTATATATGTCATAGAATTTATTAAAGCCATTAGGTGTACTTGTTATTATTACTTTCGAGTTTGTTGATGCGGATACTGTTGGATACACATTTTCATAAAAAGTATCAACAAAGTTTGCAGGTATATGCGCAAACTCATCCATAAATAATAAATGAATAGTAAAACCGATTGCTGCTTTCTTTGTAGTAGTCTGACCAATTATTCTACAACCATTATCAAACTTAGAATTAAATACATCCCATTTAAGTGTACCTGGTTTTAAAAAGAAAGGTAAATGTTCTAATATAGTTTTACCTTTATCAATGATCTCTCTTGTAGTTGCTCCTTTATTTGAAAGTATTAAAGAATTCTTATCAAAATTAAATAATGAATACCAAGCAATAAAAATAGATGAGCAAATAGTTTTACCTACTTGCCTACTTGCTAAACATACATTAAATCTTTCTGCTTGAAATTGCCTTAACATATCTTCCTGGTAAGGTCTTAAATTAATTGTCTGTAAACCATGATCGGTCATTACAGTACAATATGTATTTGCAAAGTATACAATATCTTTTGCACACTTTTTAATTTCTTTTATTTCTTCAGAAGAATAATTAAATACAATATTTCCTTTTCTTAAATTAGGATTACCTTCATAGAATGGAGTAGATGCTGGTTTATAACCTTCTTCTATTGCAAACATTAACTGTTCTACACTTTCACTTGACCATGAAAATGCTTGCTTAGCTTTACCAACATTAAAATCAAATCCTGCGCTAGGTGCTTGTGGTTTCTGTGCCATCTTCTTCTATTACAGCAAGAACATGATTTATATGAAGGATTTCAAACTTATCTCCATCCAATGTATATTCAGTACCCTTACCTATTGTTTTTACTATTTTATCACCTTTCTTTACTTCAAGGTCATCGGCTGCTTCAATTACTAAAGCTATCCTATTATATTTTTCATCGGGGAGTATTAAGCCACTATCAGTTCTTCTTTCCCCCTTTACTATTTCTTGTGTAAGAATATAACTATTCTTCATTTTCATCGCTATCGACATCTTGTATATCTTCTTCGTTAATTGTTTCTTGTAATGCTCGCATTAAATCTTTAGTACCTCTTGACTTAACACCGCTTTGTTTTTTATTATTGCTACTCTCTGAATTTCCATGATAAACATCAATATCTCTAGAAGTCTTTTTGGCATTTTCTTCAATAGCCACCATATACATTGTTTGGCTTTTAATAATATCCAATAAAGTTCTTTGTAAATCACTAAGTACTTCAAACATTCTTGGGGATACATCGCCTTCATTAATAATATCCATTAATTGTGAAATTGCAACTTCGCTATTCTCCATCTGCCTAATAAGCATACCTAATGCATATTCATCTAAATTAGATTTTGCTTGAATATACTCATGCTCAGCAATAATCTCTTCACTTAAATAAAACTTAAGTAAACTAGACATTACCTTTTTGGCCTTTCCTTTAGCTTTTGTTAAAGCAACTGCTTGTGTACTTTCAATTTTTACTCTTGATAATTCTGGCGTTTGATTTAAACCAGGTACTTCATCTGGCAATTCACTAAGTAAATCTCCAATACTATCTCTAAATTTATCTTTTGAGTTATCTTCCATTAATAGTTAATTTGTAATATATATTCCAGGTTATCTGGCATCCGTTACATCTGGTAACATTAATTGTGGTGATGCATTATCCAATAGTAAAGATAAGTGTGTATCTTTTACAACATATTGGCTAAGAATAAGAGTTTGTAATTCTTCTTCTATTGGCTTTGACCAAATTCTTATATTAGTTAAATCTGTTTCACATCCTAATAATTTCCAAGATTGATTATCTATTACATCAACTGGAGTATATGTTTTTGTTTGATTAAATATGAGATTTAATGTAGAAGTATTCTCAGGATTAACTGCGCCTAAATCTTCTAGTGTATTATAAATAAATAATCCTAATTGATTAGCAGTAGCATTTAAGTTAATTACAAATGCATACCATTTATTCTTTATAAAGGGTTGTGATATTTTCCACTTATAATAAGAATCATTAATTTTCATTATGACCCAGTTAGTAGTATATGTTAATGATACGAATTGTGTTGGAGGAAGTAAAGTATTTTCGTAAATCATAAAATTATTACTAGCCTCTTTATTAAAGCTAGGGGATCCTGTTAAAGTAATATCATCAACATAAGTTTCATCAATTACAATTGAATCTCCTATGATTTCAATTACCTTTGAAATACCGTTATATGATTGCGTTCCTCTTATGTCTACCCAATCACCAATTTGAATAGCATTACCAAAAGTAGGTAAGACACCAGTATTAAGTTGTACTTTACCATTTTTATTTACTATTGATAAAATCAGTATATTATTACCTATCGGTTTTTTATATTGTGGTCTTACCCAGAACGTAAAGGCTCTATCATCTTCTTTAGACCAACCGTCCTCATACTGATATTTAATAGATTCATCTCCATTTTTTATAGAATTTAATTCATAATGATATTTAGAAATTATTGTCCATTGATTATAAACATTTTCTTCTTTAATAATTAATCTTTTATCTAATCGTCTTCTAATATAATCATTACATTGTGTACCTATTGTGTTGTATTGATTGTCTTTTCTTACATCTCTAAATTCATTTTCTCTCTCAACTCTAAATTTATCTTCTACGTTGGAAGTTAATGCTTCTGTGCTAGCTTCTGCTTGTATTCCTTCTGTGGTATTTTCATAACCTACAGCTGTTCTTTTTTGATAAGGTACTAAACTAACTCTCCAATAAGATCCTGTATAAAGAAAATCATCAGCTTCTGCTATAGCATCTATTTCATACATCCTATTCATATATTGTTTAAAATATAAATAGTCTCTCATCTCTGGCTTAGCACCTAAACCGAATACTGCCTCAAACGCAGATTTAACAATATGAATTTCAAATTGAACAGGAAAATCCATCATCATAGGATTAAACTGTATTTCCCTTGTAGGCAATTCATTATCAGGAATTAGAATTTTTACCTCAGCTTCTTTAATGACATCAAATAAAGAATACTCTTTTAAAATAACATCTCTACTTCTTTGATCTGCCTTAGTCTTAAAGTAATCAACACAAAAACCAAACATGTTAGATGTGATTGCTGATAATTGATTGTACATTGAACTGGCTTTAGATAAGTCATAAGGATTCCATGAATCACCACAGCAATCAACAACTAAATTCGGTGTACCAACACACCCTTCGGATCCACATTCAACTTGAGGTACTCTACAAATAATACCGCCATCAGTTACTATCTCTAATGCAATTGATTCGAATTCTAAGTCACCATCACCTACCTGTTCATACCTATACTCTATCCAAAATGGTTTATTAGGATTTAATAATAAAGCCTCTAGATTCACATTAGTAAGATCAATATAATCAGAATATGTCACTCCATCAACACCCCACCTAAATTGTTTATTATAGTAAACACTGGTAGTTTCACCTTTAGTGACATCAGTATATCCAACAACTTCAACAACATTCTTATAAGGTTCTTGTAAGCTTATTAATATAGCATCGCCATTAGCATCTGTTTTTCTTCCATTAACTGCCATTGATTATGAATTTATTTGTTCGTATGAATCTTTTGGATTGCCTTCCTTTTTAAAAGTTTCTCCAATTATATAGGAACCTACGAATGGTGTGAGTGCAGCAAAATATGCAGCCGCTCCCATAAGATCAGCATTTTTAACAATTACCCATACTCCTATAATAGTCCATAAAGCAATTGTAATATACATGAGATTTTCTCTCTTGCTATTTTTTCCTTTTCTGAAAATAGAACTATCATTGCTTGGTCTCATGCTTTCACCAAAAATATATGATGCCACGAATCCAGTTAAAGAAATAAAATATCCAGCCAGTTGAGTAAAGTCAGTATCAAAGTATGTTGCGGTAACACCAACGGCCACCCATAAAAAGACTACTAAATAAGTAACACATTCGCGTTTTGATTCACAACAACGATTAAGAAATGATTTCATATACAAACATTATTTGTTTATATATTCAGCTACTAATATGGAGTATAGTCTGTCTTTACAATTAAGATAGGGTCGTCTTCTTCTAACTTAGGATCAATATGATCTATTAAATGAAATGTTGATAATTTACCTTCTACTTCCATTGAAGTTAAAATATCTAATATTGCAGTTGCCTTCATATAGAAATAGGGCTTCCTTTCCAAATACTTATTTTCTAATATTTTAAAATCAATAAGTGTTTTATTAAAAAGATCCAATTCTTTTCTATCTAATAGTTGAGTTAAATCAAATATGCCTTCTAATATACTAAAATGAAAACTAAGAATCGGTAGACCTGATTCATTTTTAATTAGGCGCGTATATTTCTTATCATCATTAACACTGAAAGTTAACCATTCTAGGTTTTCTAATCTACCAAAAATAGACCAAAGAAAATAAATTGAATTAGGCTTTAATGATGGTGAAGGTACATAGCCAAAATCAGAAGATTTAATTATCTCTTTGTTTAGACGTTTACTAGTTTTAATTGCATTAAGGAATGAAGACTTCTTAATGCAATATTCGCCTGATATTTTAGAATAATTTTTACATTCTTTTTTTACTCTGTTAATAATTATACTATCAAAGTAATCATATTTAAATAAAGTAAATTTTATATGTGTAGGTATTCCTAATTCAAAAGTATTATCAATTAACATCTTTGCCCATTTGTTTTTCTAGTTTATCTATCGAGGATTGAACTTCTGATGGGTTATATTTTAGTGCTTCTTTATATTCACGTTCACCTATTTCATTAAATTTCATATAAAGTTCTAAAGCCTTAGGATTAGCATTCCATTCTTTTGCTTTTTGTTTTGCAGACTTTTTTACTTTAGTATAAATAAAACCAGGTACTCTATTGAATTTAGAAGATATTAACCTCCATGATTCTGCTTGTCCTACTGGATCTATTTTTAATGTATTAAACATGTTTCCTTGAATAGGAAACTTAATACTCATAAATCTATTAGTCATAAATGAATTCTTAGATTTATCATAATTGCTTGTCTTTTCCCATTGTGCATCTTTGCCAAATAGTACTTTTATATAATCAAATAATTTCATTAAGTTATTTTATATTTATATGAAGAAAAAGAAAAAGGTTTAAAAAATCTTATCTTGTGATTTGCTACCTTTAATAAAAGACATGTCATCTGAACTGCTATCATCATCTTTAAAGAACGATGCTTTAAATGAACTATCGGTCTCTTTAGCATATTCAGTATTCTCTAAAATAGATTTCATTGTAGAAATTGTTTTTAACTGTAAACCTTTTACATTCATTTTAGATTCAACTGATTTGAACATTTCGTCTAGGATACCTTCTGGTATAGATTCAGCAGCAAGTACCATAAGATTGACATTAGATTTTAGATTAGAAATAATCTGTTCTCTGCTCATATGCTTTGCATTCATAACTCTTACTGTCATATTTGCAAGGTCAGTAATATAATCATCATTATAAAGATACATGTGAGATAAGTGACCATGCTTTTCTTTGAACTCGGCGATAATAGCAGTTGCTTTATTTTCACTAATACCGTATCTCCTATTACCTTTTTTGTAATAGTAAGCAGGTGGTACATTATCACCAGCATCTCCTGTAAGTACTTTACGAAAACGGAAGTCTTCAGGGTCAACTTCTATAATAGAAACCTTTTTCTTTGCGACTAATGCTTTAAGTAATTTTTTAGCCTGATTCTCTGGTGACACAGAGGTTTTTAGTACATCAAATATATCATTAGATTGTTCTTCTTCAGTTTGAGAATCCATCCATTCAGAAAAACCTTGGTAAGTATATAATTTTTTATGAGCTGGTGAAAATAGAATAGTATGAGTATTATTATTTGTACTCTTATCTACCAATTGAACCAAGTCTCTATCACCAGTAAACATAATAACTGATTTGTCATTTGCAAGACATTCAGTATTCCATGCATACATTAAATCATCACCTTCAGCACCGTCAATTTTAGAAATAATAACACCTTGCTTAGATAGGATAGAAATAAAGTCAGCTGTTGCTTTTGAGAAATTCTCCCAGTTAAGAGCATCATTTTGTTTACGATTACCTTTGTATTCTGCTTCTGGGTAAAAGTCCTTTCTCCATGATCTTGAATCTACTGTCCAAACAACCTTATCGATAAGTCCTTCGAATAATCTGATCTGATATGCAAAGTCAGTTGCCAATTTTTTAACGAATGTTTGTACGTCTTCATCTGTACCTAATAAACCTGCCTTTTTAGATCTGCTAGGAATTACATATAAGGTTCTAAATAGAAAATAGTTTCCATCTATGACAAATGTATGTCTGCCTGTTTTTTTCATAATGTGTTATTTAATATAATTATAACAAAGATTAAAGAATTCTGAAAGAAGAATTTAAAACAATTTCTTCACATTCTTCCTTGCTCATTTTTGATTGTCGCAAATCATAGTATCTTTTAACTGCTCCACCTAGTTCTAAATAATTAGGAAACTTATTTATTAGTTTTTCTAAAAATTGTGCTCTCATTTTTCGTATATTTTAAATTTTGATAAATCAGGGTAAGGTAGAGTTAAATCTTCTTGGTGCCTTTTTGTACCGTCCTGGTTGTAAAATTGATTCATTAATAATAATCCTCTTGCTGCTAGTTCTGGCATCATATAAAAATTCCAACCAATCATATCAAAATTATCATCATGATAAGAACATTCTCTACGACCTGAATACCTTGCTCTTTTAAACCAATGATATGCTTTTAGACTATCAGTTAGTATTGCACCACCTTTAGATAATTTAAAATGTTTAAAAGGTCCAGTAAATGATACACACATATGAGTATCTGGTTTATACATATCAGCCGTAAATGATAATGCCGAATCCCAAACATTAGATCCCTTTAACTGATATGAGCCGGTTAATTTACCCTTAAAAACCTGCGGGTGTTTTTTATTCCACTTAACCTTTAATCCTGCATGAATTATTTCACAAGGGACTGATGGGTAAGTTCTATTGGGAATCATTATAGAATCATCTACTATTGATTTGTTAACATGCTTCTCATAATATAAAGCAAGGAATAAACCGTTACTCATATTATCTAATGCCACTGCATATTTAGAACCAGTGTATTGTGCTAACTGTGATTCAAATTCTTCTGTGTTTTTATATACACCGTATGCCATTATGCTCCGTTTACTATTGTTTGTAATTCATAAATACAAGCAAGCATTGATACAGCAGGATCAATTACATGTTGTCTTTGTGCTTGGTATTTTGCAACCGTTACAATTATCTGTGGAATGAATGTAGTATATGATTGCCTATCTTGTTTAATAAAATCTATAAATTCAGCACCTAAAGAAGATAAAACATCATCAGTTCTATTTGCATAATTAGATAGCATATACTGATAATTTTTTACAGGATCTTCTCCATCAATAACAAGATCATAAATATCTTTATATACTGAACTAAATTGTTTAATGTTTTCAACTGTTATAGTTTCTACACCCTGAGATTTAAATCCTTGTAGTTGATTTAACATATTTCTTAAATCAGGAAATTTTCTTTTTACTAATTCAACAGCTGCATGTTTATCAATACCTATACCTTCTTCTTTACAGATTTGTAAAATCCTCATAATGTAACTTTTCATTATTTCGGTTTCTTCTTCTTTAGAAAAATCAAAATCAATCATTTCAAATCTAGACTGAATTGGATCTGGTACTTTATTAATATAATTACATGTTGCAACGAATCTTGCATTTACAGCAAACTGATCCATTGTGGCTCTTAATGCTTTAAAGAATTGATCTGATACACCATCAATCTCATCAAGTATAATTACCTTCATTTTTCCTGGCTCATCCATTATAGAACGATTAGCACAAAAATCAGTAATTCTATTTCTTACAACATCTACGGATGTATCTGTTGATGCATTGATATAAAGGTATGGATGTTTAAAATGCTTTACTAATGCTTTAGCAGCTGAGGTTTTACCTGTACCTGGACTGCCATGTAATAGTAAATGTTGATAAACTCCTTTACTTAATTTTTCGCCAACCCTCTTAGGAGTAATTAAATCATCTAAGGATTGTGGCCTATACTTCTCTGTTAGTAGTATATTTTGGATATTCTTCATATATTAGTTAGATTTATTTTTATATGGATAAAAATGTATTTGTTTTAGGCAAATAAATATTAATATCCACTATGAGAAGATCCAGACAAATAAGAAAAATTGTTAAGATTACTGTTCCTACTGAGGTTTCTAAAAATACTAAAAGTAGCATAAGTAGAGGTAAGATAGCTAACCAAGACATAAAACATGTAAGAAATGCAGCTACATTACCTAAAGATAATAGAGGATATATTTCTAATGGCAAAAAGCCTAATTATAAATACGGTAAGGTGGATGAAATATGGACTGGGGAAACTGTATACTTAATAGGTGGTGGACCTTCTTTAAAAAACTTTAAATGGAATTCACTAGAAGGTAAAAAAACTATAGCCATTAATAAAGCCATAACATTTTACCCTAATGCTGATGCAGTTTATTGGACTGATGGTAGAGTATATACCTGGTTTGAAAAAGAGATTAATAAATTCAAAGGTTTAAAGTATACGATTAGGCCTAAGAATTATCCTAGTGATGTAACAATACTAAAGAGAGGAAAAAAGTTTGGATTAGAAACCAGTAAAGATATTATCTCGCATGGCAACAATAGCGGATATGCAGCTATTAATTTAGCCATACATCTTGGCGCAAAAAGAATAGTTTTATTAGGATATGATATGGGAAGTAACGGAACATCAACGCATTTTCATAATGGATATCCAGTTAATGCAACTAGCCATAAAATTTATAAAGATCAATTTTTACCTGGTTTTGAAATTTTAAAAGAAGAAATAAAAGGAAAAGGTATACAGATTTTTAATGCATGCCCTACAAGTAATTTAGATACATTTAGAAAGATAAGTATTGAAGAAGCATTAAGACTTAGATGATCTCCTTACATAAGTCATAAACTCTCTCTGTTCTCCTTTTAGTAACGATTTACAGTGTTTCATAAATTTAACAGATGAATCTATTATTCTTTTGTCAATCCTTTTATTTGATGAGTTATGGGACTCTGAGCACTTATTACAAACAAAATTTTCAACCTTCTTAGAGTCCATCCTTGATTTAATCTCAGTTTTACAAATACCACAATTCCAATCAACAAGATCAGAGTCTTTTTCTAATTCTTTAATATTTGTAAAAGTTTCTCTAAAAGGATTCCAAAGTATACGGTTAGGATTTTTTTCATGCTCATTCATATCCTCAACCTTAAATATAATCTCAAAAGCATCTACATCAGAATCTAACCATTTCATATGATTATTTTCTAATAAAAGTTTTTGCTTCAAAGGAGGCAGATTCTCCAATAGAATACCATGCCTCCTTTTATACCATCCAAAGTTTATCTTACGGACTTTATACATTATTCATTAACCTTCTAAACTTTTCAGAAACAGTTTCTTCAAGTGGTTGAAATGATTCTCCTTTAGGTTTAGATAGTGCAGCTACTTTCTTTTTAGCATCAGCTTCCTTTTTCTTAAGCTCAGCAATATCCTCTTTGCTATCTTCAATTGCCTTTTGTAGTTTTTGAACCTTTTCTTCAGAACCTCTACCAGTTTTTAGATCTCTTTTAGCCTGTTCTAAATCTTTAGTAGCTTTATTCATTGTAGTTCTTTCAGTTTCTATGTTATTATTAAAGGCTTTAATATCAGCTTCTAATTTTGCAGCCGGATCATCAGGAGTATTATCATCTACCTCAGTATCAGTATCTGTTTCAGTATCAGTATCTGTTTCAGTATTAGAATCTGGATCAAGTGCTTTTACCTTTTTCATTATCTCTCCAATGTCATCTCCTAGACCTTGAAACAATTCATCGTTAGCATCTAATTTAGCTTTTTTCTGTTGAGCTTGTTTAAATTTAATCTCTGCTTGTAATTTGGCCTTTTCATCTTCACCATCTTTTACAGCATCATATGCAGCTTTAGCTTTAGTAATCTCGCCATCAACAGCTTCTTTAGCCTTATCAGCTTTAGCTTTATCTAACTTTTCCTTTTCTGCTTTAGCAGCCTTTTCCTTTTCACCTGGTAATTCAACCTGTTCTTTATCTCCACCGTCAGATTCATAATCCTTTAATGCTTGTTGAGCATCTGATGCTTTACCTGCTAATTTTTTAATTCTAATCTTAAGTTGTTTTGATTCTTCACCATCTGCCGCCTTCAGCGCAGTTTCTGCTGCTGCTAGGTTTGATTTTGTAGTTGCAATAGTTACTACTTGTTTAAGTGGATCGGTTGTAGCTAGATCTTTCATTCTTTGACTAATTGCAGATGCTTTATCTTTTAGTGCTTGATTCTTAGCAGCATTAGCAGCCTTTAAAGTTTCTTTTTGTTTAGGATCCATTTTACCTGAGGATGCCTGAGTCTTTTTAGCAGCATCAACATTATTTAAAGCTATCTGAACTTTAGTTTGTTGATACTTCTTAGCATTATTTTTAATCTTCTTATATTTAATAGGATTACTCATAATACCTTTAATATCGGTAATACCTTCATCTACACCTTTATTAGATTCGGCTATAAATTGATTGTATGATTTTACTCTTTTCATATCTAGTTATTGATTTTTTTATATATTCAATTGATATAAGACAAAAAAAGGTCCGCCGTTAAGCGAACCTTTTAAAACTATATTAAAGTTTTTATTCTTAGATGATACTAGTACCAGCTTCGAAATTAAAACCTAATGTGTAATACATTGTTTCTGGGTGGAATCCAG